>Ga0209367_1000709_pt1 | contig 36153 bp, 24 predicted proteins | sample WorMetLIZISLAND2_FD_187412 | JGI IMG/M metagenome (GOLD analysis project Ga0209367, IMG submission 187412) | Marine gutless worms symbiont microbial communities from Max Planck institute for Marine Microbiology, Germany - Olavius geniculatus... ... | reverse complement strand
GTAGAAAGACGGGATCGTTGAGCGCTCGTCGCAGTAACGCGTCCATGACGTCAGCTGCGTCGCCACCGCACTGACCCTCGAACTGATGTCTGTGACAGACCGCCACCCAGTTGATGCGCCTGCCACGTTCACACAGCATCCACGTCCATTACTTCCCATCGACACTCATCAACATACGTTTAATGCGCCACCAGTGGCGGATCCAGAAATTTGGAATACGGGGACGGAAAGGTAGGCCTACAGGGTAAGGTCTGGCTGGAGAAAAAGCTGTGCCCCCTCTGCAGAAAATTTTTGAAAATGTTATGCAAAAATATTGCATTTTCGTGCAAATTTCAACTTGCTTTAAAATGCACCCAGTCAATAAAAGGAAGGGAAATGGCCGCCCCTTTTCCTTTCCCTTTGAATCCGCCACTGTATGCCGCAGTGAACATTTTGCATGAGTGAAGCTATAGCGCATATACGTCCAGTCTACGAGGCTGACAAAAAAGTAAGAATGACAAAGGGTCTTGGCCCCACAGAAAATACATTGTTTGTTTGCATTAGACAGCAATTTTGTGCCATATATATTAACTTTTTACTTACTTACTGTTGTAAGCCACAGTACAGTGAAATTATACTGACCTTACACCAAATTGATTACTTTATAGAGTGTTTACACGACGAAGCAAACAGGAAGCAAATGTATTGAATATACACGTGCACGACGTGTGCTCTAAGCTTGCTTCATGTTTGCTTTATCGTGTAAACACCCCCATTACTTTCCTTGCCCACATTTTCCTCCAAAATGGTACTACGCTTCCCAATGTCAAATAAAATTATGATAAAAGGCGAATAGTTGACAAACAACGAACTTATTTGTTCTGAAAGAAAATAAAACATGGTACAAAACCGGTAAAGTTTTTAATGTCAATTGAGTAAAAGATAATAGGGGCCTAGTGGGCAAACGTGAAGAATTCCAAATAAGGTTTAAAATGGTATACTATATTATTATGACGATAACAATAACATGGCGACAGTTTTCTGAAAAAAAACTCCTGTAGTAGTTTTACAGACAAAGTGGCCACAGTTGGGGGGCGAAAAATTCAAGAACTTTCAAAGACTTTCAAGCACTTTTTCCAGGCTCATTCCCGCGATATTTTACCACGTCACGTTAGACGTTTCTGGCATCATATGAAAAAATTTTCACATCGTGGTCGCGATAATTTTGAACAACTGAAATTCAAAGACTTTCAAGACTCTTTAACATCAAATTCCAAAACATTCAAAACGCAATTTGGTTTTCAAGAACCGTTCAAGGCCTGAAAAGAAAGATTTTTTCCCAAAAAATTTCAAGGACCTGTTGCCTCCCTGCGTATATACCGGTTGGTGCAAAAAACGTCCCAAACTTTGCGTAACTATAAGGGCGCGTATACTTTATAAAGATAAAGTTTCTCTTGCACATTTGTAGACCAATATGTACTCTTACTTACTTATAAATTTTAATATATTTATTATGTCATCGTACACGAAGTACATATAAAAGAAAAAAGGAAAAAATGTCACATAATACACAACTGAGAAATTAAAAACTGAATATCAAAGTCCGGCATATTCAAATAAAATAACCCATTACGAATAAAAATCAGCTTCAGCAACATACGTACTCTAACTATGACAGCAGGATCTGCTCTATGAATATAGTGTTTAACAATACTTCTACCAGACACTTTAGGTATATCATCAACAGTAAACCCGTATTTACTGCAGCAATAGTGAACGCTGCATGACCTTACTAATAACACTACTGAATGCCGCTTAATAACGTAAGACGAGTTAAAAATCCAATTATGTAAAAACAGCGTTTCATCACACCGCATCAAAGCAACTTAAATTTCCTTTGACACAAAACGCCCGATTTCATCAGCTCACAAAAATGTACACCGCATTCAACAGATTTGAATCCCCACTCATTATTTAGTTTGGGATACCTGGCAAAAACTTGTCTATGTTTATGAAGGAATGCGTTTTTCAATCTTAAAGATCTTCAGAATATTATCAGAGACAAATGGCACGATGTCGACGTCAGACAATCAGAATCAGAAAAGCCATAGAGCAGTGGAAAAAGCGTCTAGCAACAGTAGCAAATGAGAATGGAGAACCTATTCAGCATATTTTCTGCTGATCAGTAGACTGATGATTTGGCCTACTGTGACGTTTTGGCGTAGCCTGTGTACAAGCGGCAACGCAAATGATGAACCGCTTGCAAAAAGTGCTTTATGGCGTGTGACGCTATTTTGTTTGTATCACGACTAAAACTGAGGTGTTTTAGGCGAAAATTCTTACACATATTGGAAGATATTTGGTCATTACATACATGCTTTTGCACCGATTCATTTCGATTGCTCGAGTGAATAATGCATGCAAATGTTCGGGACGTTTTTTGTGCCACCCGGTATAAGTAGGTAAGATGTCATGGTACACACGTAATGAGTTGTAGTCGTTTGTCGTCCAAGTGTTGACAGTAGAACTGATATGCGCTGACGTTTGACAACACGTCACTGACTTGCGTCCACAGTGAGTTGCAGAGCTCAAGGCGACGCTTTGACATCACTTCTCGATAACACTCGCTGCTCGCTCGGTAAACTGCAGTACACAATCATATCTCTTTTATTAGACAAAAAAGTCGAATTAAACTTTTCGTTCAAGAGCATCATAGATGGTAAAGCATAAAACCGTGACTCAAAAATGTTCCACTTCGTCTCCGCTCATACCGGTAATTTTCACATATTACCCAAATTTTCGCAGACGTATAGACCTACACTACAAAAAATTGCAAAAAAGGTATAGCCTATAATTAACAGGTGTAGTGTATTCTGCGTAAGTGTATTTTGCAGCAATTTTTATGTTGCATTCACGGTTATAACGTCACTGTTTTCGTAAACTTTCATTCTGGCAATATCTACACCGTGTCTCAAAAAATATCACCGACATTTTGACAGTAACTTAAACACCAATTATCAAATTTTGATAATTTTCGATATCAATATTTCTAACACAACTTGCCATCAGATGACCATTTAGTTTACACCTCACCCAGCATTTGTTTCTGCACTACCTGGGGAAAACACAACCAGCAAAATATCACGTTTTTATCCAATGCGATACGATTGTTTAAGTAACATAACGCGCAAAAACACATTTTGTTCACATTTCTGACTCTGGCTGACAATTTATCCAGTTGTCCATTTTTCAGCTGCTTGAAGTAAAATTGCTTGAAGTGTTTGCCCACTATGCGAACACAGGCAAGGAGACGCTTTCTCCATTCATTGACAGCAGTATCGATAAAGTTCTGCTCCAGACCAATGCAGGCTGTACCAGTCGCTTCTTGACTCTTCAATGATTCCTAAACTTCATCTGGTAGACACACCGACACACCGCGTGACAGTCAAACCTTGTAACAAACCGGCTGTTGGGGCCCACAGATTGGAATAGATGAAATTTATTGACGTTGTTTTCAATTCATTTTAACACGTATTATGCTTCCTCTGCTTTCCCCAGGTAGTGCAAAGGAGACGTTTGGTGAGGTGAAAACTAAAACACTTATTTAATACCAGTTGTGTCAGAAATATTTCTGCCAAATATTATTAAAATGTGCTGATTTTTCTTTATGTTACGATCGATAATGTTGGGGATATTTTTTCAGGTTTTCTGTTTATTTAACACATATTTCGCTTGATCTGCTTTCCCTAGGTAGTGCCGAAGCATACATTGGGTGAGGTCGGAAACTAAACGGTCATGTGATGGCAAGTTGTGTCAGGAATATTCTTGTCAAAAATTATCAAAATCTGATAATTGATTTTCAAGTTACAGTCAAAAATGTCGGGGGATGTTTTTTGAGACATAGTGCAGTTATATCCGTATAGTTCATCCAAATTCTATTTTTAAAGGCTTAGTGACTGATTACGATTTTAACGCGTGATGCTCAGCGATGCACAAACATATTTATACATTTTATGGGGTCTGATACCGCAAATCCGCTACGTACGCCAACCACTGTGCAAGCAGACAAATAAAAAAAATTATTAAAAAAACAAATGCCTTCTGACTGTAACTTATCTACCAATGTTGCTCATTTTAAGCAGAGTAAAGATCTGCCATTAAATTTTTTTATTGATTATTGTATTTTTGATTAAATGATTGACCGACAACAGCTTTTTTGTTTTTTTTTGATCTGAGGCTTCTATCTCTTCCATAACACGTCTTTCTAAATTTTTTACACAGCAGTATTTTTCATTTCCATTTCTCTTATTTTTAGCCGACCGTACTTACGTAACGATCGAGCTCATGCTATGAGTTGTCGTCCGACGTCTGTCTGTCCGTCTGTTGTGTGTAACGGATGTATTGCAACTAAGCGTTTTGTCATAGGGGACAACTTTTTACACGAGTAATTAGCCATGTTGCTTAAACGTAAATTTCAGCGATCTAGTGCAAAGGGAACATTTTTAAATTCGAGGTTTAATGGAGTGGGTAGAAAAAGTGCGTTTTTAACGGAAAACTGGCCATATCTCAGAAACAGTGAAAGATAGGGCCAATTTGCTATTGATCATTAATTGGAAGTGGCATGGTGGCTTTTAAACGACATGAAAATCGATGACCAGTACGGTCGGCTATCCTAGCGACAACTAGGCTTCTTGCTTAGGTTCCGTTTCCTGTGCAAATTATTTAGCATAACGGCATATCATACGACAGTAATGATAGAACAAAAGCAAACCTGGTAAAACAGTTTTTCTGCAAATGAAGTTCATCTTGAGCAGATACTTGTGCAGATCGGGTTGGGAGTTCAGCAACATCTTGACACCGCGACCGCACGATGACTTGAGCGGAGACGTACATTTCTTGAACAACTTCACAGCCCTGAAACAGCGCATCACAAGTTATATCGTAGAAGTAAATTGTTGACTGAAGATTAAAAGTTAAAAATAGCGGCTTAGTGTAGTGGCTGATTAACACGTTCGTTCCAATCAACAAAGTTGTTCTACGCTTGGCCCGATTACTACTTGAATGTGTGACTGTCTTCCACCGTGTAAATCGTTTCGGTATACATGTAGGTCTATAACCAACCACCAATGCCAACTCAGCCTTCCATCCTTCCGAGCTAGGTAAATCGAGCACTGGCCTGCCCGGCTGTGATTGAAACGGAATATGGTCACGTGTGTCGAGTGGCAGATGACACCGGGTGATTTCATGTGGTAGGAGACGCTCTGCAGCTCTAAAATGAGTAGCGATAGTTATCGAATGTTTGGTTTTATTTTGTCCTTTATTGTACAATTTCGGTCTGACAATTGTTGCGTTAGAGCTAAACAACAGTTGATTCGATTTCTTAATCTATTCAGGTCTTAAGCGCTGACAATAAACTAGGCTTAATATGGTTAGCTAGCTCGCACACTCGCAGTCTGCGCTGGAGCCGCCCGATCGCGCGCCTGAGTCGATCGGCGCGTAAATAAACGCCTAGCCTACGCTATAGATATACGTAACATTCCCGATGTTCTAACATTCGGTGTATGTGACCTTTGAAACTTTGAATATGACCTTTATATTTCAAAACCCGTAAAGTTTTGAAACAGAAATTGACACGCCAATCACTCCTGCAACGGGGAACGTTCACACCAATTTCGCGTTTTACGTGCATTTTGTTTTCCAGTAAATCCGTACAGGACAGACGCGTCTTGCCCGGACAGACGGACTGCAAAAAGCGTAATTCGGCCGTGTTCTCGAGGCTAAATGTTGTTTTACCGTGGTTTTCTATATATCAGTCGTTTATTCAACCGTTTAGTACCTTTTATTAGGTATTTATTGTAATTTTGTGCTGCGTTTTACGGTTTTAGTGTAATGAATGTCTGATGCAGTGGCGTCTGACTGACTTGCAAGCTGTGTCGATGGACTGTGATCGGTCGACGGCGACAAGCTGGTTGTCGGCGTGAAACCTCAGCACGTGCCTCTGTGTCAGGTGCTGCGTGTTGCACGCTTCCACGTCCGACGCCACCGTCCGAGGACATCTGGCGCTGTACCGGAACACTGCCGCCGACAAGCAGTAACAACGCAAAGTAAGTAACCCGGCAGCTGTGTAGGCAGGCATACGTAAAAAATTATATAACGCCAAGGTCACAATAATTGAATCTGAAGCTCTGAGGCAGATCGTTATATAGACCCCTGATACTCATTGCGCCAATCATAATTGCAACGAAAAGTTTATTTAAACGTTTTTCTTACAAAGTCATGTTTTAATGTTGCCATTTTACACCGATGTGTTTGATAACTAGCAGTAAAAAAACGCCAGAAATCTGCTGATTCGTTTTGCCACACAAACTAAATAGAATTGCATTAAGCACCTTATTAGAGGTCTTCTCTGGGTATTAAAATGATTAATGTACATGATTAATTAGAACTGTAGTGCCTATACAGAATGTTTCCCAATAATTTTGTATAAACAAAACAATAAGAAGCCCAGCTGTAGCTAGGAAAAGACGACCGTACCGCCTACGTCCGATGCCCAGCGTCCGACTTCCAATCACGGAGAGAATCATTGACATCGGATGACCTTGAAAGATTATAACGCACGTGGTATGCCAATAGTGCGGTATTGTGGCTAAATATTGTGGCTAAACGGTAAGTCGTATAAGATCGGCGATGATACCAACGGATATGGCAGTGGCAACTTTCTATATAGGCTGTTAATAGTAACCATGTCTTCGTCTGCAGCGGTTTGGCCGCAATTTCAGTGGAAAGTTTCAAGCTATAAGTGGCCGTATCTCGGAAACGGTGAAAGATAGGGCCAAGGTTACTATTAATCACTAATAGAAAGAAGCATACGCCCTTTCAAATGAGATAAAAATCATCGACCTTGGATGACCTTCAAGGTCACTGACAACCAGTACGGTCGGCTATCCTAGCGTCAGCTGGGTTTCTTGTAAAGTAATGGTCAAAGATGACGAACGCACTGCAGATTCTGATAGTTGTAGTTCAAGAAAGCGCAAGTTGAATTTTACACTACGCTACTAATACTTGAAAGGTAAGGATTGTGTTTTCATCTTCGTTCTCAGATGTAAGGAAATTCAGAGAAGTCTTACCATTACCGCCATCGTGGTCGTCATCAATGACGTAGTCGTCGTCGGTGGCGTGTCGACACGCTGACGTCGCAGTGACGTCATCGGCGCGCATGCGCAGCAAGCTGTCAGCCAGTGAGGCTGGTGTAAGCTGGTTCTCGGTGTGACCAGTGCACGCTGAGCTGACGAGTGCCAGCTGACAGCGACGTTTCTCTGCCGCGAAACTAAACACACAGTGATCAACGTCAACGGACACGCCGCTATATACCGGATTACCAGACACTATGAAAAAAGAACGGATAAGAAGCCCAGTTGTCGTTAGGATAGCCGACCGTACTGGTTGTCAGTTACCTTCAAGGTCATCCAAGATCGTTGATTTTCATTTCATCTGAAAGGGCGTATGCCACTTATTATTAGTTAATAGTAACCTTTGCCGTATCTCACCGTTTCCGAGATATGGCCAGTACTCCATTGAATTTCCTACCCCACCTCTATTCAACCCTCAATTTGAAAATGTTCTCCTTGCACTAGATGGCTAAAATTTTGCATTCCCGAGTTTAACACACACGGCTAACTATTCGTGTGCAAAGTTTTTCCCTATGACCTACCCGTTAGCCAGCGTACATCTGTTACAGACAGACGGACAGACGACAGCATGCTAATAGTATGACCGTTACTTAAGAACGGTCGGCTAAAAACAAATCAGCACGAATGTCGCTAGACCTTGTGACGACATGCCATGCGGCCGTCCGCTGCACGTCGCGAAGTGTCGGTTGCTGGCATGCAGTCAGCGCCAGGCCCGTCGAGAGGGTGGGGTAGGAGGGGTAAGCTACCCCGGGTCCGGCGTGGTTCAGGGGCCCCGCCATCGCTCAGAAATATAAAGTGCACCAGAATGCACCACTTTCAAAAAAAATTCAAAACTTTTCACTCCAGAGGGGCCTTACAAATAATGTTTAGGAGCCCCACAAGAATGTTTCTATTTCCAGCAGAGATTATGACTGCTCAAAATTTTAATTTGGCAGCTGAATGGTCCCACAATGGCGTATATGTAGGCCCAAATTTGGCATTTTTTGAAAAAAAATTTAAAACAGGCTAGGCTGAAATTTAAGGCGGGAGGGAAGAACGGAGCAATAGCCTCTTGCCCTCTGTCACGATACCACTGGTGATGATGTATCGTCGTACATGACGTCTGAAACACTAGAGAACTGGTCAGCAGTACGTACTGGCACGGTGTGCGAGTGTTCTGCAGCAGGTTGAAGTCGTAGAGATCCGTGCATCTTGCCGCCCAGACACTGCGCAGTTCAGTGTAGACACATAACTCATCACTGACGCACTCTGCACAGCGTCACACGACAACATGAACACCTAGCATTCTAGCACTTATGACTCTTTGTATCAACCTTTGCAATCTAGCAGGTCAGTCACAACAGCTGCAAACGATCGACGACACGCCAAGGCGTTACGGCCAAATATTGTAAACCCCTATGCATGTCTTACAACTTCTGCCTAGTACCTAGGCCTATCAGTGTACTCGTGCCCTGTCAAACGAGAAGTCGCAATGTGCTGTGCATCGGTGTCAATCAAACAGAAACGGCTTCAGTGGTCGTTTTAATTGTCCAAGACTTGTGTTCTGAGGTCGCAGATTGTCCCAAAGCCGCGGTCCATGTTGCAGTGAAGCGTCTGTCGCAAATCTGCAACTGTGTCCACAGTCGTCCGATTTGGGCACTTATAGGCATAGGCATCGGCGTACAGTAAATTATCCACTAATGTTAAATGCCTACATAAATTAAGTATTAGGCCTACGCATACTGATTTACATGCACATCAGATATCCATGCACAAATTCGCATAATTTTTTGTTTAACGCTGACAAACCGCAGCCATAAAGAGTGATTGATTTTCTATGTAAATTTTTCTCCAATCATACGCTCAGTGTTTACCGGTAAAAGATTACGTTAGATTGAAAATCGTTTTAAGTTTCATTACGGTGACAAGGCGTCATGAATTATCCCATGATTCGAGGTTGTACGAGCGTCAAGCGTGGTTTGTAGTACGTCTTGTTTCAGGGTCGTACTTAATTAGTCAATAAATCAGTCGCTTAATGTCTCTCCTTGTTGATCGATGAGCTACTTAGCAAATTCCGTTAGCACACGGTGCGGTGTCTCGCTACAATGACCGTGTCTGCCAAATTGTTCCTACAGCTCAGTCATAGACGTTTTCTATAAGCATACCAGTTTCGTGCGGATTTTCGTCAAATAAACTAGTTGAATAAATGAAGCAAAGTTTATACAGGCGACTGTCAAGGAGCGAGTTTTTTTGCACGTACAAAGATGCATCAAACCGCCCACCCGGATACTAAAAAGGAGCACTGAAACTTACTGACATGAAAATGCAGGACACGTTTCAAGCAGCTAAATAAATTGAGTAGATTTAGATTTAGCGTTGCTTTCCTGTAGCCGTGTATTTGTTCGATTCGAAGAATATCCAAGATCACAACCGTGCTCTAGTTGACGTAATTAACCGGCTTGAGCAAACTCAAAACAGTTTTTGTAGGCCTATTGCTCCTGTGTAATCTATTTTCAAACAATATATTTCTCGTCCTCCAATTTCATGTGCGGCATTTTCAGTCAACCCTGCTAAAGAAAGAAACGATGCAGTGGAAACCTGTAGTACGAGAACGGCAGGCGCAGTGTAGAGCCGAGCGAATGGTGGTCCAGTGATGATAACTGACAGTTGACGAACATTCAGACGAAACTACGACTGACTTCATGCATTTGTCGACCGACGAGAACTTGCTACAGCACACCAATAACACGCTGTATATATGGGCCAGTGTCACGTTCATTATATGCGGCCGTCCAACAGGCTGCATTACACGTCGTGTCCGTCCGTTTGTCCGTCTGCATTAACAAAAGCCAAAGCAATGGCAAGCGTCAAAGTACTGACGAAAGGCGTTCAATATGTAGGCCTACATAAATAATTCATGCTACATCCTTGTTTTTTCTATTTGACTTTGAATGACCTTAAACCAATTAAGGTTATTGACATGAACGTTAAACAACATGCAAAAAATAAACAAATAGCCTACATTATAGAACATTTTATAGGACACATTTTTGAACATCAAATTAGAGATTTGCTTAGGAATGTCTGCTCTATTAATTTACATTTTAACTAACTAAATACATACATAAACTAGAAGGCGCTCGTAACAGTGCATATCTCCGCCATGTGAAGCTATTTAAACATTACAACAACTACTATTATACTACTACTACTACACTTACACCTACAACTACAGCTAATAAGGTGTGCAGACATCAGGACGTCTTGCCGGTCCTGATGTCTGCTTGTGTATGACATGTGGAGATGATGAGTCATCATGTACACACACACAGAACGACGGACAGAACGACCAGTCTCTTAATCTCCTCCAATGTTCACTACGTTCACCTTGGCGGAGATAGGCCTAATAATTAAGTTACTTGGCAAATGCAAGTATACTTTCAAAGTTGGCAAACGAACATAAAAAGTCACAAACTGAACTCAGAAGTGCCTTAGCAAACACAGGCGTACATAAATTTAAAACAATAATTTTATTTAATCTTATTATAGCAGACAGTCGGCTGTTACTTACTGACAGCGATGACGCATTGAGGTGTGCCTCAGAGTATGTGGATCATACAGGGAAAACAATTCAGTTCTTGCCAGCCTCATACAAGCATCTAGCTCGCTACAGTTCGACGACTCATAATCACCTAAATGACACACAGCACAATTTCAAAAAAATTGCAAAAAATTACTATTAAACGAGAAAAATATGTCTACCCTGTGCCGACATATAAAGCGTCCGTCCGCTTACAGCTGTGCAACCGACCGTATTCTAACTTTAAACTTATTTTCACCATTTAAACCGAAAATTGTCACACCGAACACTCTTGCCCTAGGGAACGTTCACGCCAGTTTTGTTTTTTTTTCTACGCATTTTTGTTTCAGACCTATGAATCCGTATGGAACAGGCGGACTGTAGGCGCTACGACTTATTGTTTTGATACATGCTGTTTATACATTTTCCACATTTTGAGATACTTTATATTTTTTCTACGTTTTCTATTAACATTTTATACAAAATAATAATAAATTGTCAGTGCGGTCATGCAAGGTGGGCCACAACTACAAGTATAGGTCTAATTGTCAGTTATCGCTGTAGACGTCAGCACAAGACACTAAAGCGACCACACGCAAGCGTGGTGACTGGATGGCTGAGCGAATGGAAAGAATAGAGAACAGACTACAAATGGCCAATAATTGGGTGCGTGATTCCACACATTCGCCCGACAATAACCCTACAACGACATTAGCGCCATCTAGCGCCAGTTAACGACTGTTAATTGACTTTAACTTGCTCCTGTGCTGCAGCTATTTACACCTATAGATATTGTATTGTCCGTATTTCGGCAGAAGCAGGAAAACCTGTTAACCAATGAATGTGCGTCTGATATGAAAGAATAGGCTCCGTCGACAACGTGCAATTAACACTCTATTTGTAGGCCTATTCGCTTTTATGTTTCGAACGGCATGCTGACTGCTGGAACTAAACAGTAAAGAATATGAAAAACGTAGGCCTAGCGTTATCTTTTAAACTGGCCAGTCTAATTCTCAGACTCATTTTGATTTACCATAAAATAGTAAAAATAACAGAAAAGTCAAAAAATAGCCCCAAAACACACCAAAAACGCAAATATGCGTATTATCTCAGGCATGGAGATAGTTACAATTATTTGAGTGTTATGCTAATTCGTAGGCTGTTTTTATGATAAACGATTTTATTAGATAGGCGGTGTTATTTTTTTATCTGTACATATCTGTCTTTTCTTGCTGTCTGTTTTTTGTTTTTATGACGAATAAACGCGTTCATTATCACTTTTCATGATTCTTCTAAACTATGACACCGTATTCTTTGTGTGGTTGAATAGTGTTTTTGTTTGAAGCGTTGAAAGTTTCTGGTACAAACACCGTCGCTGATTAAGTTAGACCTATAGCGCGTGAAACCAAACGAGACAATGAAAACAACGCCGAGTACACGTATCGTCTGAACCTCGAAGGTCGTGTGAAGGTGAAAGCATTAATCGTTTCGTGTGTCACAGCCCTGCAAGTGTTTGTAACTTACACGTAGTATAGAACAAAGGCTTGTCCGCTTTGATCTTGGTCGGCCAAAATCTCGATAGCTAAACAAAAGCGAAATCAAGCGAGCTCAAAGCCTAGGCCTACAGTACCGTTTAGCCTATTACTGCGACAATGATATGTGCCTCGAGGCTATACTAATTGCCGTTAATGCCTCTAGAAAGTTTTAATAAGACAATCGTTTTGATCAGTAATAAAAGTTGAACTAATGCGTGCTGTAGCAGTCCGATTTCTATTCTACTATATGCAATAATGTGTAGATCTAAATGGTTGGACAGTTTGCTTTGCTGTCTTCGTCACATTCAGTTGTCATTGCTCTGACTTAGCGTTCTCGATATTCTCTATTCGTTTTCTTGTACGTTTTTGTTCTAATTATTGCTGTTTTGACGTTTTTGTTGCTATTCTATGCTAAATAAATTTTTTTTTACTTAAGCAGCTGTGTGTATGTTACGATTTACTTTAAATTTCGCATCTTATTTTGTGCCATTTTTACGCTGCGCTGCATTGTCGTACGGTATATCTCCAACAGACAACAGTAGAAAGTAGGCCTAAGCATGCCTCGTTTCACGAAGTCGGTTAACAAAGAGATAGAAAAAAGCTTCGATGTCCATAACGTATTGTTATCGACTGCAGTTAGCCGGCAGAGATGTTAAATAAAGCGGTGACAATACAGTGGGCGGTGACAGCTACAGCGACACTGCAGTGTTGTAAAGCTAGAATGTTAGTTTAAGGCGCGCGCTAAGGCGTCGGCGGCGGCATCACAATGGTGCCGGGCGGTACGCATGACGGACGCCGTCGGCGACAATCGGTGCGTACTCTAATGCACTGCTAACCTAAAGTAACCATCCCTCCCGTGCTGGCGCGTAAAGCTAATACTTCGCAGTCAAGTGTTAATGACCGTCCGCACGTCCGGACATCAAAACCAAGACGCGCGACTGCGATGACTGAACCCGCCAAGTTTTTACAACAAGCGCCGTTCCGCCAACAAATTATACCTAGGCTGAGACGACTGCCGCTAACGCCCAAGCCCCATTACTTTGATTTGTTGGGGACCTGCTGATGGACAACAGGTCATACGACAAGCAGCGCAACATCTTGACATGTTAGTAAATAAGTAAATAAGTGTATTAAACAACGAAGTCACCACGGGATCTCAGATACGTCTCCAGTAGTCGTTTAAACTGTTCAAAGCTTGCACTTTGCTGGCAAAGTTCTGCCGGTAAATTTTTCCACTGCCGCGGTCCAGCAGCCGTGAAGCTTATCACGTGACCCATACCTGACTGTGTCAAGATGTTGTGGATGTGTTGTGCAGCTTGTTGGTGGCCTTGCGTAGCGGTGTCCGATCAACGAAGTTACTCTACACTGGGCCAGGTTAGTACTTGGATAGGTGACTGTAAACCATCTCGGTATGTAACCAGCCGCCTATGTCAACTCAGCCTTCCATCCCTCCGCGGTAGGTAAATCGAGTACCGGCCTATCTGGCTGGGGTGAAGGCGGGGCGCATTCATTTGTGTCGGGTGGCAGGTAACACTGCGTGATTCCTTACGGCAGGTGACGCTCCGTAGGTTCCCAGAAAAAGCTAGAACACTACCTTTAACCACCTTGTTGTAAGCAACATGTTGTAAAACAAGTCCGCAACAAAATCGAAGTAAGTGGAGTTCCAGCATAACTTTCCCCTACAGCGAGTCAGTTCAAACCACGGTACAGTCCGTTGGCGAAACCGGAAGAACTCAGTCTATACTCAACGACTTGCCCCGACTGACTTAAGTTATGGACCTATAGACTGACACAGACATTGCCTTTAGGCAGCTGCATGTAGCTTTAGATTAGAGTACGCACGATAAACGCTAGTCGTAATAGTATAGACTGAACAGAATTTTGTCAAGAAAATAAATAAAGCTGTCAAAAAGTAGCAACACCCTTACTAATATGTGTGACAAAGATATATGTCAATTTATAAAAGCGAACTTTTCAACCAATTTAATTCTAGCAAAGACCTATTCTGCAGGGAGATATCAGATTGAACGCTGACTTCAGCCGATTCTGTCCCTCTGCCTGGTAGACTCAGTTTGCACCAAGTAAAAAATAAGAAGGACTAGGAAAGTTTTGTTAAGGGTGTAGATCTAAATCAGATTGACCTACACCTTTAGCAAAGCTTTCTCTAAAATGGGCAAGAAATCCGAAAAGGGGAACTTGAGCTCAATATTTCATTCAATGAATGAATTTCAATCCATTAACGATTTTAGCAGAATGTACGACCGTGACGGACGGACAGACCCCGCTACCGTATATTCGTCGCAATAGACGACATCGGCGATGCCGCCTAAAACTTTTCTCATCGCTAATCGACATCACCGACAAACGAGCGGAACATTAAACTATTCAGTTGCAAAGCCTACAGCAATAAAGTCATTGGCGGAAAGGAGTGATTAAGTATGCTTTATGCCTACTGTGCGCATTGGCTTCGTGCGCCGGAGCGAATATAACGTACAAGCTTGCCGTGCTGGTCTACCAGTGTGTCCATGGACTCACGCCTGGCGGACGCTGAAGTTCCTGGTTGACAAAAGACTGCGCTCGTCATCAACCACGGCACTGGCTCAGTGATGTACCTTCAAATTTCGCCCCCTGCAACAAAATCATTTACGGCCCCCCTCTCCTTCTTCCTTCCCTTCACACTCCCTCCCCTTCTACCCTCCTTTCCTGTTTTCTTCCTTTTTCTTTGTGTCCATTTTCCCTATATATTAAGCTCTCTTCTCTTACACGTAGACCCTTTTAATGTAGCTAGGAGGTCTGGGGAAGCGCTGCGAGCTCCATCAGTGGGGCCCGGGGCGGAGCCCTGGCCGAAAACAAATTTTGAAGCATTTCGACGCCCCCTCCCCCCAAAGCCACATCAGGTGACATCAAATGTCGTGTTTTTGCTGTGCGAAAAAATAAACGTCATATTTTTGGACTTCCTAGACCCGCCCCGCACTGCGGGGTCAGTAGTTACGCCACTGTCTACAGCCTGTCGCTGGACTTCCTGGTCGACAACGCCTGCGCTAATCATCGACCTCAGCACCGGCTGTACCACTGAAACGGCTCTCCTGATCGGCGACCGGGCGTTCCCCGTCGCCGCAGCAAAAACTTGAAACAGTCTGCCGTCAGAAGCGACGTCATCAGAGTGTGATTAGTGTCTTAACCTAATACTCTGCCTCTGCCCTTTTTCTCCTGACAGTAAACTGACTACAGAGCTAGGCATTTTCTACCCTTAAATTTTAATGTAACTTAATATTGTCCAGCCTTGTGACCGACAATTCATCGCTTACGGTGCGTTAAAAAGGCACATTTCTATGTAAACAGCTCGACGGGTGTTATAACTACACTGCGGTAGGTATGATTCTATGAGAGTTGAAACAGTACGCTACAGCAGCAGCCAGAAATATCGAGTCAACGCCAATTCGCATAATTTATTCAGGCTGAGCAATTTAGTCTCGCCAAAACCCTAATGGCTGAATTCCACTGGAATTTAGCCTCAATGTCTGGTTCCATCCAGCGCAATACAACGTTATAGTTTTATGCAACTGTTTTCTTTAAACCGTTGCGTTATGGTTTTCGTGTTGCAAGTGTCGTGTTCCTTGCGTTTGTTGCACTTTTGGCGTTCATTACGTTTGCTGCCTATATATACGTATACTTCCTTGCGTAGGCCCTATGCCTATATATTTCTTTGCGTCATTTGCGTGAAAACTGTGCGCGTGGGCCTGGAGTCGCGTGCTTTTATAGGTTTATTATTTCACGTTTTTCTGTGTAAACAAGATAATGTTTATACGAACACGAAGTCTGTCTAATGCATTTCGAGACCATTCGATTCGTCACCAGCGCTTTACTATAAATGGTCCATCGTCACCATGCGTCTATCTTGCAGTTGTCGCAGTTTCGTTTTTAGCGGACACTATGAACTTGCAGTATTCATACTCGACCGCCAAGCGCATTAGAGGTTAATTCTTAACGACAGTGCGCTCTACAAATTGACGTATTACTTACTTACTTACTTATTTACTTACCTCTATGGAGATATGGTGTCTCAAAGCTAACGGGGTCACGACTTTGACGTCATCGGTCACGTGACCATTTGACTCCCGGGGGTCGACTTCCTATGGGTGGTCCATAGTGACCATGCGTCCATCTGGCACCGTTACGGAGATATGGCGCCTCAAATATTGGATGAACACGGAAAGAAAAATGGAAGAAAGGAAAGAGAAAGGGGAGGGAAAGAGAACTCAGAGAAAGGAAAGGGTAAGTGGAAGGGGAAAAGAAATGGTAAGAGCAAAAAGAAAAGGAATAGAAGGTAAAGAAAAGAAAAACGAAAAAGAGAAAGGAAATGAAAAAGGAAAAGGGGGACGGAAAATGGGAAAGGGAAGGGATAGAAGATGCCAAGGGAAAGGAAAAGGAAAGAAAAGTGGAAGAAAAGGTAAATGAAAGGGGAGGCAGAAGGTAAAGGGAAGGGGAAGGGAAGGGAAATGGAATGGGAAAGGAAAAGGGGAAGGAGAAGGGAAAGGGAAAGGGAAGGTGGAAGGAAGATAGCTTAAGAAAAGTTAGACGCACGGACGGACGCACGGACACTCAGGTGATTTTATACTCTGTCCAATGCTATGCATTGCATTGGACAGAAAATTATGCCGCCCCTGTGCTATGGATGAGAGACGCCCTATACAGATGAAGCAAGTCGATCGTGATTATGATTATAGGTCTATGGTGAAAATCACTAGCGAGATGCAAAAAGTGCACACTATGACTTAACTTTCTACGGAACCGAATTCGGCGAAAACCGTAATTCGACTGCGTTATCAGAATAACCAAAAATGTGGTTTTCATTCTGATGCGATTAAATTTGGTCCGTGAGTGGTTGCGGCGCGCGCTGATGCCAATCTAAGCAACGCGATCGACGTTTTGTTCTGCCACAGGACCATAAACTGCGTTTTGATTGCCAACGATCGTCCGAACAATCACATTTATATTACGATTAATATAAACAGTCAGAAACTGCCAAAAACTGCCAGAAAATAATTTTATATACATGTACATCTTTCTTAATTCGCCAAAACTTATGTAGCTCTAAATATGAAGACGTGATTAATGCATAGAAAACATAACTTAAAGAGCGATAAAGTAGATAAGAAGGCAAAAGCATTGCTTCATTTATGCTTTTGCCTTCTTATCTACTTTATCGCTCTTTAAGTTATGTTTTCGCTTAACTGCATGCCGTATGATTGGGCGTGGTTGCTTTCTACACTGTAGTTAAGCTGTCAGAGTTTGCGATGCAGGTGTTCTTGATATTGTTAGGAAAGGTAAATCTTACCGGAACTGTCACGAGTACAGAGCTGAGCACTGATGCTGTTTTCCAGGCAGTAGAGTCAGCCTGCGCGGCTTGCTAGGCCGCATTATGCGTCTTGTTCTTCCGTTCGTATGTCACTCGAAAACAGAAAGACGTATAAAAAACCAGCTGCTGCTGTAGGGACTACGTGTGAGCGCCGACAGAATGGCTGACATCTGGGAGCGACTGGGAGCGACTGTAAGCGACGGAAGCAATGAAAGTAGCAGCAGCAGCGAAGACGAGGACGAGGCCAGTTAGGCGCCCGTGCCAGCAGCGACGACGTCCAGTGGAGGATCCAGAATTTCGGAATAGAAGGCAAAAGGGCCTCTGCTCTCCCCCAAAATTTTTTCAAAATTTTATGCAGAAATAATGCATTTCAGTACAAAATTTTTGGTTTGTTATATTGCATCCAGTCAACAATAGGAGGGGGGACAACCGCCACCACCCCGCCCCTTAAATCCGCCAGTGACGATGTCATCGGTGTCGAAATCAGAAAGCACAACTACAACTTGAGGTTTTATGTTTTCTAGCCTATACTGATTGACCATCATCGTGGTTTTTTATTCGTCGTGCGCTACTTTCCTAACGTAGCGAAAAGGAGTATATGAGATCAGTGTAATATTGAGGACCGACCGACCGACGACCGACCAACGACCGACCGCTGTTCCTGGAAGAGCCTTCCTGGAAAAACTTCAAACGGCCATATCTCCATAACGGTGCTTGATGGACGCATGGTCATTATGGACCACCCATAGGAAGTCGACAGCTGGGAATCAAATGGTCACTTGACCGATGACGTCACGTGACACCAAAAGGTCAAGGTCGTGACCCCATTATCTTTGAGGCGCCATATCTCGAAAACGGTACCAAATAAACGCATGCGTTGAAGTATAACAAGACAAATAATATCTAGCGTCATCGACCATTATTGGAAATTTTTTCTTCTCAGTTCCTTAAATCGGGCAATATTTTATAACCTTTAGGCAGACAATTTCCAATAACAACGTTGACGATAATCACTATTAAACGCCAGGTTTCTAATATACAAGCCGAAATAAACGAAAAAGCTCTTAGAAGAATACAAAAGAAAATGGTGGGCGAGAGGAGTACATTAGATCGGTCACAATCTAATAATATTTCTTGTTATCACAGTGACGTTACCAGGTAGGTTCGCATCGCGTGCTATTGTACAGTGTGAAAACCTGCAAATTGGTTTGATAAAAAGTACTATGCGTGTACTAAACAACGACAGCAGAATTCAAAATGTTCTCACCAGCGCGAAAGCAAAAACAATACCCGTTACCCACATAGGTTTAATTGCATATGCAAATAATTAATTAGCATAATCTTGTCTCCCACGGAAACCAACTTTCCCAGGTTATCTTCTCCGTATCTTTGCATCAAGTATCAATATCAGATGGCGTAGGCACCGTAGGGTCTTGTGTTTTATTCATAAATTGCTTTGTTTTATGCTAATTTTTATAGCTAAAAGACGGGAATGTAAAACATCGAGATAATCATCGTGTGAACCAGAGTCAAGTTTCACAAGGGCCAGTCTACACTTATCAAGCTGTTTGTGCTGAAGATCAGACACTCGTCTAGTAAATCAGCGTTGATTATATAATTTTTCTGTACTGTAAGAACAGCAATTTTATAAAACACGTAAAATTGTCTGAAATTCGAAATGACATATAAAATGTTTTCTAAACAGGCATTAACGTCTGCAAAGGAGTAGTTTTTTGGCTAAAAAACCTTGTAACAACGTTTTAGCAGGATCCCGCGCAAATGATGATGAACCGTAGTTACATGAAAACAGAAAGTGAACACATTTTATGCCATATTATGTGTTTTGTACAGGCCGATAGTCACTGCTTAACAAAGCTATAGGGCCTAGGTGTTCTAGACTATGGCGCAACCAATTATCAACCTGCAAGGATGAAGAAAACGTTTAAGTCTATGTTGAAGATAAAAATGGCAAACTTCATCCGAAACTTTCTGAACGCTTATAACATGCGTTGACTAAACATGGAGTTGATGTGATAATAGCAAACAGCGTGTAGAATTAACTTACTGATGTGTGACGTATCGATCTGCCCGCAGTTCACGTTGAAGCTGCAGACGATGAGCGCAGCAATCAGCAGACAACTCTGTTGTTGCGCCATTATGTTGGTAACGTCGCAGAGAAGTGCCGTCACTTTGATCCAGCGGTTGCTGCTGCTGCTGCTGCTGATGATGATGATAACAATAACGGCGAAGCGTGACGTATCAGGCCTAGCCCAGCCGAGTACGACAGAATCGCATTGTCTGAACTGAACTACGGCGTGAACTGAAAATTATCGCCGAAAAACTTGCGATGAAAACCGTATCCGCGACTGCGAGAAGTCAGATAGTACGTTTGCGGCTGTTGTCCCAATGCAGACTGACGTGAGCTTCCTGATCGTTTACACAACAAGTGCAGGCTTCAAGCGCTTAGCGATGACGCCAGTCCGTCGTACTACGGCATCCGAGTCAGTTCAACGCAATGTGGCACTACGCACCGATCGTCGCAACGCAGCTAGATCATAGCTGTCTATACGCGGCGTTATTGATAATGGTGCATTCCGACAGCGCACGTACGACGGAGACACGGACGTAAAAGCGCTGTGTCAGCTAAGTGAGTACGAGCGGTTGCAGCGCCTATTTATACGAGTGCTGGAAGCGAGTGAGTCAGGCCGAACTAGCTTGAGGCGATGTTGTCGGATTCCGTCCGAATCATTCAGGGCCCGGAATGCTGAGTGCTGACGTGAGATGACGACGTCTACTCTACCCCGTCCGAGGTAGCACCGTAGCACGACTGACAATACACGAGCGACTCTCAGCCAACGCCACGGGACTAGCTGACACTGTAACTACTGAGTGCGACGCAAACTGCTCGCTGACGAGATACATTAGGCCTATGCTTTGATGACGGCGACAGGACAGAATGGGCGGGGCGTAGTGTGAATCACAGCCAATGATTGGCCAGATATTGAGCAGTTTGCTTTAACGTCAGTATAGACTGTAGTGGTAACTAATTAATTACTACTTGGAACAGCAACCCATTTTTCTCAAAAAAACATAATCAAAATAAGTTCATAACTTTGAACATAAACTTCAAAGTATCTAACTTTATGAATATTCTGGCTGGCTGTGAGGGAGACAGACAGATGACAAGATGAAACGTAAACTTCTTTCTTCGCAAAGGTAATAAGACAGAAATTTGCTCCTCTGAAAATACATAATATTATGTAGCTATCAAAACAAGAAATTTGAGCTAATGCTCACGAGACACGCGAAAGCCTATAGCAGTTCCGGTTCAGTAGTTCAGCTGAAAATTGGGCGTTTACGCTAAGTTAATATACAAATACCAAATTCTCTATCTGGATCGCATAACGATAGTTCCGTGGCGCCACCTTGTGAGTGATATAGACTTGTGCCGCAGCGAAAAATCGCCAAAAATCCATAAACCCTCTATTTTGGCGTTCAAGGTTATTCAAGGTCATTGACTTCGGCGCCAATCGAAAGCCAGTGTACGACTTCCTATTAGTGATTAATCGTAACCTGGGCCCGATCTCGTACCGTTACTGAGATACAGCGACTTATTGGCCAAAATTGCAAATTTTGCCCACCCCCTTTCATTTAGCGCCCTCGTTCGGGGTGACCCCTTCGAATTTATGAAAAAGCTTTACGGTTCCTGAAACTAGAGTCTTCCAGGCAGCCGATGGTGAAGATTTGGAGATCCTAGCTTGCACCGTTTTTGACTGATGCACCCGTGTGACAGACGGACACACAGACAGACAGAATTGCGATGGCTAAGACGCGCTGAAAGCAATAGCTGCTTTGGCGCGTAATGAACTAAGCATGGCGTTCTGGATTGTGGTCATAGGCCCATAAAAATTATGTTTGTAGAGAAGAAGGCGTATAGGCCTACATATAGCCTAAACTCCACTTAGTTCAACTCGTCGTGGATTTCTTGTACAACAAACTGTGCAGTAAGTCCAAAAATCGAATTAATGGATTTGCGGCTTGTATATTAGATGAAACATTAAACAGAACTGACAGTGGGTGTGGGTGTGGTCGCTAAAGCCTGGCTGTCAAACGGCAACGATAAAACCTACGACTACATCACTGGCAGTGAAGTATAATATCGGACGAGACGAATTAATCCAAGACTGCAGTGCATTCAATATTTTTCTCAAATACTCAAGATAATTCCAATACCGCATTTAATTCAATAGGTAGGACTTTGATCTTAGTTCTTTTCATATGCTAAGGACCAGACTGACTCACGTCTAGAACTCTTAATTTTGAAAAAAATGGCAACAAAACTCGAACTGGTGTACAGTCGGCAAAACGGGTCGCCAAATCAGAGGACCATGTCTCGATAATTTAGGCCCTGCACAAGCCAGAACTAAATGCAGCAGAAATTACTGCACGGTGCAAAGCAAAGTACGGTAGGATCTGCCGAGTAAAAGCGTCACTTTATTACCTCCGCCAAGGAGATAATTTTTTTGCCGGTTTTTGTTTATTTGTTTGTTTGTCTGTGTGTTAGCAAGATAACTCGAAAAGTTATGAACGAATCTTTTTGAAATTTTGAGGGTATGTCGGGCATGGCATAAACTACCAGTGATTCAATTTTGGGCGTGATCCGGCAAGAATCCTGGATTCTGGATTACTTAGAAATTTTCGTTACCATTGCGTTAAAGGGGGCATAAGGGAACCGCTGGCAAAGCGATGATGGTGACACCACTTGGCGAATAGCTTTGCCTTGGCGGAGGTACCTGCGGGCTACGACTGTTTTCTAGTTTCGAAATATCCATTGTAGGCCTAACAGCCAGCAACAAATATTGCGATATATAATGTATAGGCCTACATTTTACAACATACGACACGTAGGGTTCGGAAATTTTGCGTGCGTTCAAAAAATGACGAGTAACGAGCATGGTCTACTGCACGAAATTTAAACAGCTATTTATTTCGTAATAAATCTTAACCACAAACAGACAGATCGACAGACTGACAAACATGCGAACCAACGTAAAACGTACACGTAAAAAATAGCTCGATCTGCCAATCTACGTAGTGAAGGTAAAGAAACAAAACAAAAAGTCAGTGAGTACGAAAACAAGAAAAAACGTCAGCGCCCAATGCCGACACGATATGCGGCCATCCGTTCAGGTATCGAGCCTCAGGCGTTGACAATAAGGCGCTGAACTTCTTATAGATACACGTATACACCGTGTACGGAAAAAGTATCCCTTTCCCTAAATAACTTTAACAAATATAAATTTACTTTTATAATTTTTGGCACACACTATCATAATGATATGCTGTATTAAAACATCTAAAACTTATCTTCAAAATTTACTTCTTACTACGTATAGCTAATGTAATCGTGGCGTCAAGGAAAATGCCATTTTCGCGGAAAGATAACGTCTAAATGAGCCTCTGCAATACGAAAACAGAAAAGCTACTGAAAGAAAATTGCAGTAGAAAGCTTAAAACATTGTTGACATAAAAATAAGTTACTTTTTATCAAAATTTTTTAACCTAATCTCGATTTTCGCCATGTTAAGTGTGGCCGTCACGTGCACAACGGGAACGTCGTTGTGCAGCAGCCGTTATCAGCGAGCAGCGTCATTTTTATAGCATGCGTTAGCGTCGCGGTAGTGTACATTTGTAAAAAAGTTGTTGACTCAAAAGTTGGTTAATAGCAAGTTTTGTCACTATTAATGACAACTAAGGCAGCTACAGGCAAAAAAGACTATTTTTTTTGCATTTGTGTTAAACTGCTTATTTTGGTACCAGGTATGGAGTAAAGTAAGAATACGAAGAATGTTTTATTTTACACGGTAAAGTGGCGTCAGTACTCGGACAAAGTGGACTGTCAGTACAGTGTCAGTTGCGCGTTACTTTTCCAATGTCGCCCACCAAAAATTATAGACATACGTTCAAATTTGGCAAAGTTATTAACCGAAACTCTTAGCGTTTTTCACCTCATGCAGATACAATAAAAACGGCATTTTCGATGACGTCATATTGACGTCGACGTCATAATGACGATGACGTCGTAGTGACATGGCAGTATAAAGAGAAAATATCTTGACAGCTTAATCAAGTGAACATTCAGAACGACTCGTACCAAAAATTATGAAAATAGGTTTAAGTTTATCAAAGATCTGTCGAAAATACCGTAGACTCTTATTTCCGGACACGGTGTATATTTGACAGCTGGTAACTTTAATCTTTTAAAGTAAAAAAATGGCAAATTGGTTACTATACGGCTCCGAAGAACGTTCCACAAATTTTTTTCGTTTCTCTGCGTCCGTTTGTTTTCCAGTAGCAGCCGCAACAGCAGAGAGACAAACGGATGAGCAAAACGCGTCAATGATGCGACCGCACAAAAAGCAGAAAATGACACAGCGACGTTGTTAGATTAACAAACATTGTTAGGCCAGGCAAGTAATTTTACAGCTGAGTTTAGGCCTATACATTTTATAACTCTGATTGGTGTCATGTCATGGGTTGGCGTCGTAACATCTAACTTTGTATGGGAGCTGTGTGCCTTCACCAATTAGTCTAGTTTAAAATATCCCAAACAACGTCGAGGGAACAAAGATTCTTAATTCCTTTTCTTTTTAAATAATATTTGCACATGTGCAATAAAATGAAATACAGTTCGTTGTACTGCGCTATTGTGATTTGTAAACTATGTGTGAACCTTTGCAACGAAATAAAAGTTCTGTGCTAGTTTGCAGCGCCATGCACGTTCTGCTCTGTGACTGATAAGCAGTAAATTACGGAGTCGACCGCAACCATTTAGGCATACAGTTGTTTTGTTGCATTTTCTTGCATTTTATTGTTTCTATTGCACACTGCGCGAACTCCGTAAGGCGTAATTTTAAAATGTTGTAGCGAAGTCACAACCAGACCGCACGTGTCCGAGTGGTGTGTTCAGATATTGAAGACCACCACTCGGCCGGCCGTGAACTCTCCAACCTGAACGTTCACGGCGACGTACAGTCGACGTCTCTCGGCGTCCAGGAACAGTCTGAGCGGCTTCCACTTGAGTCTGTCGCGAGAGACGACCTCGCGCACGTACGTCAGAGCCGGAGACAGCAGCAGCACCCGGTAATTGTTGTGGTCGGCGACGAAGACGAACTTGTTCTGATCGGCGGTCAGGTGCGCCGGAACGTTGACGCACTGAGTCCCGGAGCCCTGAGTGCCGCCGTAAGACCTGGCGACGTGTGAGTCGGGGCCCAGAAGACAGACGCGGTGGACGGGGTCGTCATGCCGGCCGTGACAGACGATCAGCTGACCGTTGGATAGTTGGACGGCATGGCGCGGTGACGACACGTTCTGTGCCAGCGCCAGCTGACGCAGCAGTTTGCCGTCCGCGCTGAACTCCTTGTAAATACACGTACATACGTACACGTAAGTTATAAGCCTACGTAAAATTTATAACATATACAGATTAAAGGCGTGGGCAGTTACTGGTGGCACACAGCGAAAATTATCAAGAAGCCCAGCTGTCGTTAAGACAACCGACCGTACTGGTTGTCAGTGACCTTCAAGGTCATCCAAAATCCATGATTTTCATTTCATCTGAAAGGGCGTATGCCACTTCCGATTAGTGATTAATAGTAACCTTGGCCGTATCTCTCACTGTTTCCGAGATATGGCCAGTTTTCCGTTGAAAAACGCACATTTTTACTACCCCCTCCATCCGACTCCTAATTTGACAATGTTACCCTTGCACTAAATGGTTCTAATTTTGCATGCCCAATTAAAGTTTAACACACATGGCTCATTACTCGTGTGAAAAGTTTTCCCTCTACGACCTAAAGCTTAGCCACAATACATCCGTTACAAACGGGCGGACAGACAGACAGACGTACGACAATTTAACCATGCCAATAGCTCGACCGTAATTACTTAAATACGGTAGGCTAAAATTATTAGCAATTGAACTAAATTAACCCAAAATGTTCTGGCGGCTAGCGTCGATGGGCGTTAGCCTATTTCTGGTAGTCTACCACAAGTGTTCTTATTGAAGTATGTTGGGGAATAAACGTACTCTGCGACGGCGTTCGAAAAAACCGACTGGTGTTGACTGTTGAGTTAATATACGAATATTGAAAGAAATAGAATTCTAGATTATTGTGCAGCAGCATAACGAAAAGCACTAGGACAGTTTGCGACTCTGTATGAAGGCAACATCGGCCACTGCAGCGCACAGGCCTGTGTCATAAAAGCTCCGAGGTATAAAATGCTTTTTCAAAATCGGCCGAAATACGTCAATAAAACTTCAAAAGGCACAATTACTGTCCAAATGACACCAAGAGCACGGTAGTTTTTTTAGAGACATTAAAAACACAGTGCAGGAATTCGCTAAATGATGTTAATAAAATAATCAAGCACCTCAGACCAACTCAGCCTCCTACCCTCTGTGGGATGAGAAATGAGTAGTAGCTTACGGGCTACGGGGTGAAGTCCTAGTGTGGCTGATTGGGGCGGTGGTATGTCTGCTAGCTGCAAATCGCGGATCCAATTGTTCGTTAACGCGGGCAATGGATTGCCGCATAGTGCGCTGCGTTATCATTAGCTCATGCCAATCAGCCGCCATTTCTGAGATTGTCAAAGCGCTTCAATCTGGCCACGAGTTCGTCTCACGTAAGAAGCGCTATAGCAAGTACTGGTGGACTTTTCGTTTTGTTTTTACCTTGATTTTGCGTGCCTGGTCGCACGTCACCATGACGGACTTGGTGTCTGGAACGACCGAGATGCACGCCGGGACGTCATTGACCGGCCACTGTTTGACATCAGGTCGAGACAGCCAGACGATCCTTAGCCCCACGCGGTGGATGCTGGCCTTAGCGTCGGCGATGTATAGGCAGCGGTTGTGTGCGCACGACGCCATGTCGTTCATGGTGCTCAGCAGGGGAACGGTCATTCGCTGCAGCAGACGGTAAGACTGCGTGTCGTAGACTTCAATCTGCTGCGACGTCTTGTTGCGTAGCACGTACAGACGGTTGTCGAGTGACGTCACGCCCCAGACGGCATTTCCCTCCGGCAGGCTGTGTAGCACGTGTCCCACTGCCGACAGACAATAGTGTCTCAACGGTATCAGTAACATTTAATAATATGCTTTTAATAACATAAAGTAAAGTAATTTGGAAAAAGCGGAATCGCTCGATCGTTCGCTAGGTGGCAGCAGCAATTTTCAATTGCGGGATTTAGCTGCAGGGGATCAGACCACGCTACGGGAAAATGTGTAGTTTCAGGCGGAATCGCTTGCGCTAGAGCGATTCCGTTTACTAATGCGCAACAAATAACAATGTAAGTTAACTGTTGATACTTCAAAGTCGAAGTGTCGACGTCGATGCCTCCGCGCGCATGCAGCCACTCGAATATTATTACCCCACCATGACCTTGGCATTTGATCTCTTGACCCCAAAGTTTGAAACGCTCATTCTTGTACTAGAATGCAACGATGCTGAAAGTCTGTTTAGATCGTGTCAAGTAATACTCGAGATATCATGTCAACAACATGAATTCAGGGTTCCTTCTTGAATTCAGAACTGCATCTCAATGCAGAAATTTTGAGGCAAATTAAGTGAAAGTTTTGAAAGGGTAGGGACGAGGTCAAGGAACAATCAGATCCGTTGTATCGATCAAGGGGCAGCACTGTTCTCGGCGGAGATTTAAAATCTCCAATCGCTTTTAGTTTACAACCTGTTACAAGATTGTCATAAACTATTAAGGCGAAATTTCTTACTGGAACGTTTCTTCATGTCTTGTTCCATCATCATAGCGCTGTCTTTGTCGACCGGAGTTCGTCGAATCTCTTCCTGAAGTTTTCGAGGCATCGTAGCACTGGCTGCTAGCTGTAGCTGCGGCAGCTGCTGATGTTGCTGGATCATACTCCTCTTGTCCGTCTGCTTCTCGACGACATCTGGTACTGAAGGCCACTGTTTGACACTGTTTGTTTGTCTGGCATCTGTGCGGACAAGTAAGTAAGCAAGTAAGTTACGTTCAGTGGCTTCTATCCCTATACCTGATAGGCGCAGCTTGCGCCCAGTGAAAAATAGGGAGGGGAAGTTTTGTTATGGTTGCAGTTTAAAACTTTCCACCCTACTTTTAACTGGCAAACTACACCCTTAACAAAACTTTCTCCCCAAAAAAGGAAAAAGCCCAAAATGGAAGAAAAAACGTGAGTCAGAAATTGGGGGAACCTGAGCCAAAAACTTGGAGGCGAAGAAGTTGCGCCTGATTTCGATTCCAGACTTGGGGGATAAAAGCCACTGGTTACGTTAACGGTACGCTACGATCATGGTTTACACTCAGGGTCGAATCGCTACCAACTGGTTTCTACTTTTACTACTCAGCATTTCATCATTCCGACGTAGACATCGAGTACCGGCCTGCATGGCTGCATTGGGTTAAGGAGGGCACGTTCTTCTGTGTCGGGTGACGAGAGCTGGGCAAATTACTGACTTAAATGTAATTCAATTACAAATTACGTAATTTCTATTACTTCGATTACAAATTACATGCAATTGCTAATCATGTTTCCCAATTAACATTATAAATGACAAGTGCATTTATCGTTCTAGCAGACTAGCAGTAGTACACTAGTAATACGATCACTATTAATTATGATATTTAAAAAAACCAGCAGCAACACACCAATTATCTGGTAGTGTCAATCGTCTACACTATTTACAAACACAACTTATATTTAAGAAATGTAAGTTAATCATGTAAATCACGTGAAAGTCTATGTCACGTTTAAGGCCTGGAATAAAACAATTGCAGAAATGTTTTATGACTCGACAAAGATCGGATGCAGACTGTTCAGTGTTCATCCCACGATTAGCGAAATGGAAAGTCTGCTACCTACAGCCTACGTTGTCTACACTATTTACAAAAAATAACTTTTGCGAAAAAAACAGTCATAACTAAAAATGTAAATCACATGGCAAAGTATAGTTAAGTAAGAAAAAATACTGACATGCTTAATATAAAACTAATAAATGGTCCCACTTGAAACTTCCAGATGTAATTAAAAACCATAATGTAATTTGAAATTACAAATTACATGACCATGTAATTGAATTAAAACATCAAAACCAAATGTAATTAAATTACAAATTACAATCGTAATTTGTAATTCAATCATGTAATTGAATTACACGTAATTTCATTACTGCCCAGCTCTGCGGGTGGCAGATAATACCATGTGAGGCCATATAGCAGGTGACACTCTGCAACTTTGAGAGTTGTCTTTTAGCGTTTAGAAGCGGACACGTCGCTACGCTCTCTGTCCGCTCAATCTTTGCCATATTATCGGCCTGCGGCATACATTTTCGGCCCTTTAGGCCTTAACTCGGCCTTCGGCCTCCATTTTGGCCTGCGGCTTCAATTTTCGGCCATTCGGGCCTTATCTCGGTCTGCGGCCTCTATACACAGCGCTGCATGCAGCGCACTACGCTGCAGCGTTACCGCTAGCTATAAAGATGTTGACGATGCGTCACCGTAGTGACGACGTCTATATGACGTCACAGCCAATCGCAGTCCAAACCGCTACATCCCTCTTTTAAATATTATATAGATTGTGTAGCACGGTACTTGCAAATACGCTCCTTATGCTAGTAAAACAAAAAACAAAAAATTGGCGTCTAAAAGCAGACAAAAAAAGCGAGCGAGAAGGAGTGTTCAAAGCAGATGTACAATTGGTCATGACAAAATTCTGAACTGTGATAAAAAAAATAGACCACGTTCATGGGCGCCCAGAGGTACGAACAAAGAGGCAAATGGCCATGCAAAAGACAAATCAGTGGGATAAGTATAATGTGCTCTTTTCAGATTAAGCTAACGGACGTCTGGTAACCATTCCCACAGATAGGGCTTAGAGGTAAATGGACAGAGCGCAACGCTTAATATTCCAACTTAGGCTGCCAAACTAGACCAAAGTACAATAAAGAGAAAGTAAAAGAAGAAAACAGCTAAAGACATGCTATAACGAGCAAACCGCGACGACACGTACCATAATAACTGGACACATCGTCACTGTTGTCGACCGTCAGTTTTCCGATCACTTGCGGCAGACTCAGCTGCGTGACGTCAGCAGGCGTGAAGGTCACGTGGGGCGGGTGGAACTGGGCAGAAGTGACGTCGTCATTGTCCAGCAGTTCCGTCGCCCTACTGTGTAACTCATCGGCGGCCCGCGTGACGTCGCTAGGTCTGCCTTTGTCCAGAAGTTCCCGGGAGAAAGTATGGAAGCTTTCCAGTGCCACCAACTCCTGCTGTAGCTGTTTTTCCACAACCTAAAACGGAGTGAGTGTTTTCACGACATACATCATCATCATCATCATCATCATCGTGACCTTGCCTTGCCTTGCCTTGGTTCTTTCTCATGATTGAGGATCAAAACGCAGACAGTAATTATGAATACAGTGCACATTGCACAAAATACTACACAAGTTCCAAAGCTTACTTCTGCCATACATGTTACAACTAATAGTATAAGGGCTAATGTAAGAGAAATGGCTGTGTAAAAATTTCATACTAATTTTTTGCAAATGCATTTAAATTAATCTTAACAATGTTACAAATGCAAAAAAAACATGTTACCATTTTTTTCTGTTTGGTCCCACGGTGATTTTGAGGCCTATACAGGGTGCGCAAAACTAAAAAGCATTGAAGACAAAATAAGCTAAAACTCGGGTTGTAAAAAAGATATCTTCGAGATCTTTGCATCTAACATGGGATTTTCAGGGTCGGGCTATCGAATGCTGACAATGAAATTTTACCTCGACCGACCCTCGTTGCCATGGCAATGAAATTTAAGCCAAAATTAGCTATAACTCGAATTGTATAAGAGATATCTTTGATATCTTTGCGTGTAACAGGGGGTATTTGGGGTGGGGCTATTTTATGGTGTCAGTCAACTTTTACTACAACTAACCCTGGTTTCCATGGCAACAAGGGTCGGTCGGAGTAAAACTTCGTTAACAGCATTCGATGGCCCGACCCCGAAAAACCCATGTTAGATGCAAAGATCTCGGGGATATCTCTTATACAAGCTGAGTTATAGCCAATTTTGTGTTCAAAAGCTCCTTAATTTTTGTGCACCCTGTATAGGGTATTGGGCTTTATTCGTTTAATTAATAGCAGTGTCAAAATGCGCAACAGAATAATGAGAAAACGGTAAACCGACGTGTAACTACAATGAAATACAACCTCCGCCTGCTCAGCACAGTTTGACTTCATCGACTTCAGCTCCAGCAGATATTTCTGCGTCAGATCATCGACTAGGCGTTTCGCTGTGTCGCTGGCTTCATGAATCATCTTCTCAACACTGTCTATCTGACCCAGACACGTCTTGGAGTCACGTTTCGTCTGATCCAACTGCTGGCGAACGCCACTAATTACGGAAACAATCTGTTTATCGTCTTCGTCGATTCTGGATCGGAAATCCCCCGCCACGTCGGGTATTTCGCCGTTGCTGTGATTTCGGTGCTTGACGGCGAAGCACAGAACGCAGATGTTCTCGTTGCAATCGTAGCAATACAGCTTCACCTGCTCCTCCTTGTGCTTATCACAATTGGTGCCACGAAGTTGAAGCAGTTCTTGTTCCAGCTCGGCCCCGAGAGGTCTGACGCGGTGCGCTCCTCCCTTCATTTTGATTCTCCTGTGTGGTCTCGAACACTTCTCACACAGCGACTCGCTGCAGTCGATGCAGTACATGGTCGCTGGTGGAGTGTCGGCGCCGTCTTCTCGGTCCAGGTCGTCGTCGGCGTCTTCCAGACACGCCTGGCACTTGGCTTGGCCGGTCGCCCGGCTGGCGGCGTTGCGGGCGTCTACCAGATGCTGGATGAAGAAATGATGCTGCAGACCGCCCAGACCGTCCGGCGGTATCTTGAACCGCTTCCTGCACAAAGGACAAGGCAACTTATTTCCCGGCTGACTGTCCTTAAAGTAACGCTCGAGGCATCGGAGGCAAAAGCCGTGAATGCAGGGCAGAGACTTTGGGTTGTCGAAGATTTCCAGACAGATGGAGCAGGTCGTCCAGTCGGTACCGACTGACGCGACGGACGTTGCCATTTCTCTGCGTCCGCAGCATCATCTACAAACGAGCCTACATTTGTACAGTCAATCTACGCGTATTGTCGTATTACTGTAGTGTCGGCGAAGCGGTCAATCCAGGTAGGCCTATACTTAATGTTCAGTATAAGGCTATTTATTCCAAATTTCACTTGCTTCGATTTGTTGCACAAGTCCACGGCAAGTCCAACAAGTGGAGTTTGGTGGGCTTGTGTTGCGTATGCCATAGGCCTATATGCCTACCAATCGCATATAATGCACTTCAAGGTTGTGCTTTAGAGTGTCATGATCTGCACCAAAGCACGATGACAATAGACTTAAACAGCAGTCGTATAGAAAACGTGCCCACAAAGTTTGGCGACACAAAAGCACCGGCTCAGTTACAGCATCAGTCAAACAATAAGCCCCTCTATCGCTAAAATGGCCGATCGTACTGGTTGTCAGTGACCTTCATGGTCATCCAAGGTCGATAAATTTCATGTCATTTGAAAGCCAACAGGTTATGCCACTTCCTATTGGTGACCAATAGTAACCTTGGCCGTAAACTCACCGTTTTTGAGACAAAGCCAGTTTTCCGTTGAAAAACGCACATTTTTTCTACCCCCGTCCATTCAACCGAATTTGAAAATGTTCCCCTTGAGTAAATTGCTGAAATTTTGCATGCCCTCGACACACAGCTATTTATTCGTGTAAAAAATTCTCTTACGTCCTAACGTTTAGCCACAATACATCCGTTACAAACGACGAACAGACAGCCGACGATAACCGTGCCATAAGCTCAACCGTTACTTAGGCCTAAGTACGGTCGGCTAAAAAACATGGCACTGATATTCCAAATGCTTTCAGTTGAATGTAAGTTACTTCAAAACGGCCATTTCGGATCTCATCACACGCATCGATGTCTTTACACTACCTTGTCAAATATTTCTTCTTAAATATTGCACCGACCAAAAATCACAAACCAGTAGCAGACCGAGCGCGCACGCGCTGAAGAGAACGCGAAGCTCTCACAAAGTAAAATATTTGCGGTGTCTTAGTTTTGACTCATAGTGCGTATATGCAGTTTTTTTTCATTTACGCCTAGCTATATAATGGCACAATACATTTCTGTAGGCGTATTGCAGTAGCTGCTGTACTTTAGGCTGCTATGTAGGGCAGTACGCCTTTATGCTATATAAGCCTATACAATTCCCCTAAAATCTTCTTTGATCAACCTACAAGCAATATTGTGCTGATTTCTTGCATACTTTTCTGGTCTAGGCCTACTTTTCATTTTGATCACAGGCTGAACGGTAGGTTCAAGCCCTGTGTTAACGGCGACTTCTCTTTCTTATGGGAAAGCCAAAAATTCGACCCCCACAGAATCAAAACCCCTGATCTGATTGGGATAAAATTTGGCACCGTTGATTACGTCGGCGAGATGACCCCTCACGCAAAATTTCATGTAAATCCCTCCAAGGGGGGCTTCCCCGCAAATGGGTGAAATATACGCAAAAATTTTTGTAGCCATATACCTTTTTTTCAGAAACTCACCTACAAGTCAGACCCTTCGGCGGATATTAAATAACGCCCGATATGTCTACAGCCAAGAGAGGACAGCAATTTTTGCCTGTGGCTTATGGATTAATATTAGGCCTAACTCAAACTCATCAATTTGTACAATAATGCCTGAATCAACTGCCAGCGCCTATTAACTTATGGCACTAAAGCTCTATGCAAATTGTATAGGCCCTATTAAATTAGACCTATTATTATGGTATTATTATTATAATTTATTAAACAAATCCATTTTCAGAGATTATTTTACGCTTCAGGCAAGGCAGAAAAATCCGTCCACATTGGGCAATTGGCCTACTTTGTTAGCATGCATCGTTATGCAGACAATGTTTTGAGAAAGCAAGTCTCAAATCGCTTTCACTGAATTTTGCGTTCGTCTTATCATGTGTAGCCTATACAAAACTGCCTAAACTGCTAGCCAATAACAAACGTTACTTGCATTAAAATTAATGCATAGCCTACCTCACAAAACAGTGGATCATATTAAGCACACTTCACCTAGTTGTAAACATCACCGTGTGATCGAATGACTTTGCAGTTAAATCACAAAGTGAGCATGTGACACACAGGCTTAGATGCGGGCCCTATATATAAAGTCGCTGGATCGTGACCATTACAGTCGTAAAATAAATAAAACTAGTCACACTTCTGACCCTACCCGACCTAAACATCAAGATCCTACCACGCACGAGTTAATTCTTGTGCGAGTCGTAGGCTACGTAATGCGAATAGTCGTTCTGTTAAAATATTATCGTATATAGGCCTATTTAACAGGCTAAGGCCCATGGAGCGCTGAAGACGAATGTTTTTAGCCTAATTACCTCCACTGAAGCGAAGCGACAAAATAAGTTTACACTTTTGGGTCAGTCGATTTTTGCTACTTTTGCACTGCTTTCTATAATGAACTATATTACAAATTGATTTGTACGATATTTTGTGGAGAGGTTTCAGTGGCGTAGACAGGATCTAGTTGTAGTGGGGGTACTTAAGGGGTGGGGTATGGGGAGAGGTGTGCTTCCCCACGACACCCCTCCCCACGGGGAAGGGGTCGTGCCCCTCCCCAGAAAATTTTTGGTATGAGAATGACGTGTTTTGGTGCATTTTTGGCACTAACGAGTAGGCTCCTAGGGGGCATGTGCCCCCATATGGCTACGCCAGTGAGAGGTTTGGCATGGGCTTCGTCACTTGGTGGCGATCTGTATTCTTGATCATCATTATCCAAGTTTCTATTTCTAATCCGTTGCATTCGCCAGATGACAGCACCTTTATCGGCGGATGTTTGAGATCTCTGATCGCTTCTAGCTAATCACTGTCCAATGCAGGACCCAATTCAAAGGTGTTGGCGCATATCCTGGTTTGGTTTTCGGTTCCACTTCCATTCCAAAGTCTAACCAAAAGTGTGTAGGCCTAAGGCTTAATTTCACATGCCAGTAATGACTATACGGATCAATTCGTTATAATTGCCAATGACTTGACTTGACTAAAACAATGGCTGCAATGACGTAAGAGAAAGAAGCAGAAATTCCTGCAACTTATCCCTCGATTTCTCCTTCGCAGAGTGACCACGCTCCACACACTATGAAATTCAGTGATAATTCACGGAAATCATGACCATTTTAACCGGCATTAACTAGGGTATAACCTAAACCTACACCGAGTCCGGAAAAAAGTAACCGCATAGTCATCGCAGAACAGAAATGTCAAATCTAAACAAATTTAAATATAATTTTGTATGCTTAATTTGCAATAAATTGCTGAAGCGATCAGCAAATGTCGTTGAAAAACATTATTCCTTAGCGGATTTATTAATTGTTAAATATCGATAGCAAAATATCTTCGTTACCAACATGGCGTTACATAATTAAACACCTCTGTTACCTACTGTACATTTCCTTAACCCTTAACATACAACACCTTATCTTGGCAAAATTTTACACCAACAGTGTGCCATTTATTGCCAATATTTTGCTATCGATATTCAACAATTGATAACTCTGCTAAGAAATATTATTTTTCAATGAAATCTGGCGATCGCTTCAGCAACATAATGGTTATTAAATGTACAAAATTTTATTCAGATTTGTTCCGATTTAACACTTCTATTGTACGACGTCTAAGGGGTTACATTTTTCTGGACACAGTGTAGTACTATATAAAATATAACTTAGATACAAATATTAGAAACTAAAACACCAATAAGCAAAATTCAGCAATAAACAGCACAAAATAATAGGCACAGAGTATCCTACTAAGAGAGTGATACTAAAAAGCATGTTGATGCAATTCTTAGGAAAGTTTTTGGTCAATTTTCGCTGACAAGATTTTTCCCTGACAGCTCTAGAATTCCCTGACATTTCCCTGTTGTTGGTCACCTTGCCTTCGACGTGAGCCCCACTTTAAAATAGTCCATTATAGCTCTGTCGCCACTGACGTCTTCTGTAGTTAGGCTACTACGAGATATTAGATGCATTTCTTTACTGTACAAGCTTACCTAAACTGTAACGCGCTAAAACAGCATAAAACAGCACCAATTATTTAGCTCTGCACGCCTCGGATACAGAATAGGTCTATATACGGTTATATACACATAAACAAGCTGCAAACATTAACTGACGACAAGCCAGTGCTATACGGTATACATATAATAACAGACGCATGAAGTCAAAAGGCTTAGCAATAAACCAGCAAATGCATTTCGATCTATCCAGCCAATCCACGGCCTCGCGTCATCGGTGATGGGCCAGTTGGACCGAGTTTGGCGCCAGAATCGGCTGAGCCTTGCTACTAAGCTGAGGATTTACACTACATGTGTTCTGGCAGTAGGCCTCCATGGTGCTGAAACCTGGACACTGT
>Ga0209367_1000707_pt1 | contig 36177 bp, 20 predicted proteins | sample WorMetLIZISLAND2_FD_187412 | JGI IMG/M metagenome (GOLD analysis project Ga0209367, IMG submission 187412) | Marine gutless worms symbiont microbial communities from Max Planck institute for Marine Microbiology, Germany - Olavius geniculatus... ... | reverse complement strand
ACCTTGAACAACCTTGAAACCCAGAATAAGGGGTTTATTAGTGAGTTTTGCGTTTTAAGCTGCAGAGAACATTTAAGGAGTGAATTGCGCCGAAATAGACAAAGACAACATGTACCTAAAATTGTCAGCATTAAACGTAAATTTCAGCAGTTGAAGTTTCGAACTCTCGATCGATGTTTAAGGAGACCTCAATCGTTTTTACCTTGGGTATCACACACACTTAAATTTAAAGGAAGCCAAGTATGGAATCAACTTCCATGTGATTTAATAAAGATCATAATCATTTAGGAAATTATAAAAGGACTACTCAATATAGGCCTATACAGGGTGTGACAAAAAAGTAATCCCCTGTTGTACATTGTAGAACTTTAAGCATCGACTTGAACGAGCTGAGCGAGCGAGATCTACCTACGAGCAAGCGAGAAAACGGCTGGTGAGTCGCTTACGGGTCTAGGCTGAGAGCATTCTGCAGCTGCTGTGTTGTGACGACTGCCTGGTCTTGCTGCAGTGCACCGAGCAGGGTCCACAGAGATGGATGCTGGTGGTTAATGTTGCTCGCGAATGAGTGATTCCAGTTTTCGCAGGCATTGTTTTTGCGTTCTGTCCCGTCGACCGTGGCCTGGTGCTGATTTGAATGGTATTTTTTTGATCAACTAAAGCCAAAACTTTTGACACAGACACTAAACACTGCACTTTCAGGTTGGTCTCTATATATGCATGTCAATGATTAACGCCACTCTGTTGCCTAGAGGAATGCCGCACGTTCTTTCATGTCTTCCCACGTGTGGCAGTTGCGCTGACCGATAATTACTCAAAACCATTAGAGCAGTTTAGGCTTAGTGGTCTTGGATCAAAGAACACTGGCATCAAGCAAGAAACTCAGCATTGAGCAGTCTACTCGTCTTTTGTTTTGCCGCCATAGCAGATGAATGTAGGGATCTTCGGCCACTGTCGTGCATCAGAAACAGCTCAGGTGTGGCATCAACAGTCTGGCGATTTGCTTTGGTTTTAACTCGCCACTAGTTATCGACTACCTAACAACTTGACTCATAAAGTATGCTGATTATTATCTAAAATATGGTTTGCCATTGGTCCTATAATCGGAGGGGGGTTCTGTCCTAGTCTATCCCAGGGGGGGTTCCGTCCTACGATGACTAGAGGGGGGTTCTGTTGTAGGGGAGTTATGTTTGGGGGGTTCAGTCCTACTTTCGCTACAGGGGTCCCTAGGATTACGCTGCATAATAAGCATAGCCGATAGCAATACCAGAAGGCGGATTTTTTTGCAGCCAATGACTGACGGTTGTACAGACTGGCACGAAGAAAGTGTGAAGTTGGAACTACTGTAGTCTGTGTGAAAAAAAATTCTGTTGCGTAATTCTCATGTCTTCAGTTGATCGATGTTGGAAGACTCAGGACTGCATTTTCTGTGTGTGTAAATGTATTGCACACAGTGTGGTTTTGTTATTATTATGTTTTCAGACGTCATACCCAGTATTAGCTCTGATAGTTGCTACGACCAAGATGGAATCTCCTGTCGTGTACTCTGAAAATTTGGCCATTGAGAATTTTAGAGAGTACTTGAAGATCAAAACTGTGCAGCCAAAGCCAGATTATGGTAATATTTGTATTGTGGTATTATTTTGTTTTTTTAAAATTACTTTTATGTGTCTTTTTACGTGCAACAGCAGCTACTGCTGTAGCGCATCTTAGCCATCGCAATTCTGTCCATCTGTCTGTCACACGGGTGGATCAGTCAAAAATGGTGCAAGCTAGGATTACCAGATCTTTACCATCGGCTGCCTGGAAGACTCTAGTTTCAGGAACCATAAAGCTTTTCCATAAGTTCAAAGGGAATCACCCCGAATGAGGGTGCTAAATGAGAGGGGGTAGGGAAAAGTTGCGATATCCAGCTTATACGGCATTGCCAAAGTGAGATAATGATGTCCTCTGGTGAGTACAAGTAAAACGCTATGCATTTAGTTGTAGGCCGTTTGGCACCATCTGGCGACTGATTTTGTTTTGTGGGACTTTCTTTGAAACTGTAGCCAAAAGCCATACAGATGAGATCTACGGATGAAGTCTACAGATCACTAGCGTACGTCGATGCACCACTGTTGCACGTTCCCCTTTGCATTAGCAGGGCTTTTCTTGTTAATCAGTGCTTTGATGCTGTTGGTTGGATGACAAAAAAAGACAGATGCAATGTGTAAAGTGTTTGCTACAGCAATCTCAGATATGGTCTCCCTCTGGCACCTAGACTGACCTGATTATAGGACTGCAGTTGTGCTTGCTGGGTGATGGCAATGCAGACAGATGTTGTCAGATGTTCACTAATAGGGTAAAAATACAGAAATGAGAATGTCATATATTGGCATATGTTCCAGTAGCTAGCGGGTATACAATACAGCTCACTGACTAACAAATGTCGGCTCTGGCTTCACTCACCAGATGATGAACTTCTCATAAGTACCTTACCTTACCTTACCTTCTGGGTGGGCAGGCTCTTACATCTGCCCAGCGCTGAGGCCGTATCAGTTTGGCCCAATGCGTATCCCCGAATGTAACCACAAGGTTACAGGTAGCGGCTATAAAGCTGTAGACGGCTGTAAAGCCGTAAATAGACGGCTGTGAAGCCGTAGTCAGCTGTGGAGCCGAAACCAGCACAAAAGCACTGGTAACGTGCAGCAATCTGCTCTCACGTTTTGGTCAGCGCTTAGTCAGCTCCTCGCCTCCAGATTTTATAAATCTTTCGGGTCATCAGTGCAAAACTCCACCACCACGACAAGGTGGCTGACCACAGTGGGGTTCTTATAAGTAACATACATGCACATTTTATGATTATACAGATAGTGTATTTGATGTTGGTGAGTTTTAATTTTTCTTGTTATTTATTCTGTTGTGTTTTGGAAGAGGAAGCTGTGAAATTTCTGCAGAAAATAGCTAAGCAGTTGCAGTTGCCATGTAAAATCTTCAGGGTATGTCCAATTCATTTTAGTGTATGTTCTCTGGCATCTTTTCACTGCAGTTTTAGTGATATATCCGATATTGACAAATGTTGCTTGAATCTCTTTTCAGTTGGTTTATAATAAACCTGTAAAATACTGTACTGTTTCAACAGTCTGTCGTATGTTGTATGTCGATAGCTCAGTCCATTAGGTATTACTTTAAAAGTCAACAGTCTTAGGACTAGTCATTGCTTGACAGTCTAGTTGATTTTTTATTGCTTTATATTTTTGTTGTTCTATTTTTTGCAATGAGCTGTTTTGCCATATTGTGTTTTTTTTACTGTTTTTGGCTGTGTATTGGATGTACAGTGCAAACCAGATAAGCCAGTATTTCTGATGACTTGGGAGGGAAGGAATCCAAAACTCCCATCGATTCTTCTCAGCTCTCACATTGATGTGGTACCAGTCTTTCCTGTAAGTGTTGCAGGCTGTGTTATCAGTTTGTGTAATTTTAACCTGCATTTTACATCTGGCTGAAGCTTTGAATAGGCTTATATGTTATTATCGTGAGGACAGTACATGTATAAATCATGTGCAAATCATAGAAAATTTTTAATCTATGCAGGACAATTTTTGTGGATGAAGTTTATCAGGAATTAATGTGGATTGCATTCAGACCAGTGTCTGCCATTGTTTGATGGCAGCCAGCTTAGTTAAATAAGTTAGTTGCATTGTGTGTTTAGTAGGGATTTTGTGAATTTGTAATTTGTTGGCACCTTTGTTTGTACTTTTTTGTGAGTGTATAGTTAATAGTTATTATTTTCTGCATACCTGCTGCAGGAAAGTTGGAAGTATGATCCTTTTTCTGCAACAATGGATGAGAAGGGTGACATTTTTGCGCGTGGCAGTCAGGATATGAAATGTGTTGGCATGCAGTAAGTCCGTTGTTTGCACTCTTCTCGTTGACATTCTTGATGCTTCGAGTCTCGCTCCATCATTTTATGTGTGCTAAAGATATTTTATAGCATGAAATTAGTGACTAGGCTGCTCTGTGATCATCTGTTGCCAGGTACGTTGAAGCCGTTCGCAAACTGAAATGCTCTGGGCATCAGTTCGACCGTAGTATTCACCTGTGCTTTGTCCCAGGTGGGTTGTGCTTCGTCATAATTTGGCATTGTTTTGTCCCAGGCATATCTTGCTTCATTTTGATTTGCCACACATTTGCTGCTCCTCGTTCTTTTTTGCTTTATTGTGCTGATGTTTTGTGCTGGATAAAAATTTGCTTGTATATGGTCGATTCTTCCAAGCCTATGTTAACTCACTGGTTTGCTAATCAGAGGTCAACTTTAATTCTAGGTTTAATCTCATGCACATTGTGGCATGCCATATTTAGGCATGGCACAATGAATCACGAGTTTCCTGGCTAAGTTCCTGAGTTAATCTTGTTTTTAACCCTAACCCGTGCATGGAACAATTGAATGTTACATTCTTACACTTAACATGATGTTTTCATGTTTGTCTCCAAAACTGGACAAATCAGGGAATATGAAAAGACATCGCTAATGTGCTAATGTAAACTTTATGTTGTCATGAATACAAGATTGGCCACGTCTCGGCTTCTATGGAAGCTATGGAGTGTTGCACTTTACTGGAGGTATCGACAAGTTTAATAGCATCAGGCTGGTCCACATTGCTATGGTGACGAATTGCCATTTTTAGCACATTTTAGTTTGATGTTGTAATACCAAAGCTAATGTAAACTTGATGCTCATTTGCTGATGTGCAGATGAGGAGATTGGAGGTGGAGAAGGGATGAAGCTATTTGTTGAAAGCGAGCAATTCCGTGGCCTGAATTGCGGCTTTGCTCTCGACGAAGGTACGGTGTGCTTTTGTCACAAGTTAAAAGCATTTTTTACATTAGCTGACCAATGCTATTGCTGGACTAACAGGTAGTAGTATTAGTGTTATTTTGCAGCCTTTTATCTATGTTTTCCATGCTGCATCATTTGCATGAATATCTTAACAATTGTGTTTCAGGGCTGGCAAATCCTTCAGAAGAGTTCATGGTCTACTATGCTGAACGCATGCCTTGGTGTAAGTATTTTGAGCCACAGAATAATGTTACAGTAGTTGTTGAACTTTACCAATTTGCATTAGTTTTTTTCAACTACAGTAATGCTTTTGTAATCAGATAGCAATACTTTGCCAGTATTTGTGTGATATTAGCAATACAAATAATGCCAGCTTTTTTGTTATAATTCTGAATTCATGTTCTGTTTTGCTGTTCAACACTGTGAAATATAACACACGTTTTGACACAGAGTTGTGTGTTCTCAGAATGCTTCAGATTGTGTTGTGTAATTGTACTATGTCATTTTAGCAGTTTAGTATTTTATTGCATTTCAGTAAATATCTAATTTGATCTCAGTTTTATCCAGTGACAGCAATAATCTGCTTTTTTGTGTTGCATTACAAGAAAGTGGTAAGTTTGTGTAATATGAAGTAGTTTGCATGTTCAGGGTTAGAAGTGACGTTCAGTGGTAATCCTGGCCATGGCTCGGTTTTTATTCAGAATAACGCTGCAGAAAAAATGGTCAGTGTTTTTTTGCTGGAATGTATGAGTTAGACCAAAATACTTGCATACATCTTTGTGTTGTTTTATAGTATTTGAATAATGTGTCATACATGTGCTGTTTTTATTTAGGTAAGTACTGTAGGGATGTACTAGAGTTTACTTTTCAAAATCTGGCTGTAGTCGGATTTTTTTTTAGCAAATGTGTTTTTAAATTCAGCTGGAATCAGTGCCATAGCCATGTTTTAGAAAATTACTATAGTTACGTAATTGTTCGCTTTTTATATTTGAAGTCATACAGGACAATATTCACTTTTATACCTATTAACAAAAAGTGTCAGTCAACATTTTGTAGGCACATGATGTTAGCTTTTTCTGCTGCAGTTGAGATTGGTATATGTTTTACGGATATTTGCCGGCATTAACCTGGACTGTATTTGATTGTAGCGGCGATTCATCAACTCTGCATTACGGTGGCGTGACCAGCAAGAAACAAAGTTAGTCTGTCTACAATTCCGTGTAGCAAATGCAGTCAGTTTTCTTTCATTTACAGCCTATTGCATACTATAGCAAACGATGGAATTATAGCGGTTGGAAAAACTGGGGAGGCTGCAGCAAGGTTTGATCCATTTTTACGCACGACAGCATATAATGCTTCACACGTTTTAGCCATCATTGAGGCGTCTGTTTGTCCATCCGTCCGTCCGTCTGTCTGTCACACCCTTGAGCCCTATCAAAACTGTGCAAGCTAGGATCACAAAATCTTCACTATGGGCTGCCCGAAGGACTCTTTTTTAGTAACAAAATTTGGTGCTCCTGGGTGAGGGGTTCCCCTCGAACGAGGGCATCAAAAAGGGGTACCCCCTAAAAAGACGTCATGTTTCCTCAATTGGCTCATGTAGTATGAAAACGGTTGCAGATAAGTACAGAGTTGATGCATATCATAACAAGCACTGGTGACCGGCTTTTTAGAACTATCAACATCGATGACCTTGAGCGATCTTGAACCCCCCAAGATAAGGGGTTTTAGTGAACTTTTTGCGATGTCGGGCTGCGACGCAGTTTAAGAGTGAATTGCGTCAAAATGGCTGGAGGTAGACCAAGACAAGCTGCATGTGAAATTTTCAGCATTAAACGCTGATTTCAGCAGTCTAAGTTGCTACCCCCTAGGTTCAAGGAAGCCTGTGTAGGCGAGCGTCAAAGATGGCTACCCCCTAAAAAGTGGTTATTTTATCACTATTGGCTCATTTAGCGTGAAAACAGTTGCAGATAGACACTGAAATACTGCTTGTCATAACAAGCACTAGTAACAAGCTTTTTAATGGTGTCAACATTGATGACCTTGAATGACCTTGAGCTCCGAAATAAGGGGTTTTATTGTTTTTTGCAACTTTCGACTGTGGCACACATTTCAAGAGTGAATTGCACTGATATGGCTAGAGATAGACCTGGACAACCTGCGAACAGGAACTGCTAACGCTGTCATGTGTCTTATGAGCTTTGCTCAAATTACTTGTCCATTCTCTTTTTAGAAAATCTGGTTGCTGTAGGTTATTCATTATGTGAAACGTGTCACTACAGTACCTTGTGAAAAGTAAGTGTCAGGCAGTTAGCATGTGTTCTACGCTGGGACATTCTCTCTGAAGGATTAACTCACCACAGTTCTGAAGTATGCTATATGTGATACGAATACTGATGACTTGAACTGCTAGCAGTGTTAGCTTAATATGTACATGTAAGTGCATGATGTGATGAATTGCATTGATTAATTATTACGTAGCTAGTTTTCGGACGTTTATATTTCACAAGGTAATGTAGGAGCACGTTTCAGAAGTGGCAGTATTTTAATGATTACTTTGTGGCCAATTTTTCAAAGAGTGTCGGTGACAAAATTTTGAACATTGGTCAATATTTGGTGAAGTTGTGATGGCGACCTGCGATACGTTATTTGAGTGTAGACTACACTACGTCTAATGATGTTAAAATAAACTCTAGATTTAGTATCAATATTACAGCTATGCGCAGGCTGAAGTCAGACTCATCTTTATCGCTTGGTCAAGTAGCAAGCGTCAATCTAACCAAAGTTCAGGTAAATTCTCTAATCATGAAATAATTTGCTTCTATCTGATAGTGGACTGAGCTCTTGTTGTTCATGTTGTAGTTACTTTCTTTAAGAAGATTAGTCAGTCAGTCACAGATCAAAACACATTTATGTAGCACCTTGTGTCGTGAACAATGTTTATTACAAGTCGAAGGTGTGTTGGGGGCATCAACAGCTGCGTAACAAGAGTATGTGGGAGAGGCCTGGCCTCCCCCCCTCATATAACTATCACTCAGGGTCATGTGAACGGAGATGAGCTCTGAGGTCACACAGCTGTGAGACAGTGATGTTGATGACTACGGTCGATTTGCCAATTGCATTATGCTTATGATAAAACTTGCGGATGACGTATGAAGAACTTAGTGAAAGCAAAAGCGATTAAGATGCTTTCCAGTTGTTTTTTGTATTTTCTGTAATTAGTATTTTATTTATTTCAGGGAGGTGTGCAAGCCAATGTTGTTCCTTCGGAGTTCAAAGCAAGTAGGTAGAACTAGTCACTGAATTTTCTTCAGCAAGGCCAAATGTGGCGCTATAGCATATTAATTTGGATTACAGCATTAAGCGTTGTTGAGATGAAGCAAGCTTGATCATAGTGGAGTGTAAGTCACAAAATGAAGCAAAGTTGTCATGTCCGCATACAGCTATATAAGTAATGCCTATTCGGATAGTTTTGTTGTTTGGAAAACATTTTAGCCTAGATCATAGCAATGAAGCATAGTTTTTAAAAGCACTTTTTTCGGACTAGTTGTATAAGTGCTGTTGATGTGTTACATTAGCTTTGTGCATGTGGGTGATGTACATACAATTTTAATATAAAGGCTGAAGATGAAATGTTTCAATGTTTTATTTTATTGTGTGCGATCGTGGTGTGGCTTGATAGTCTAGTGGTTAGCGTGTTGGACCAATGATCCTGAGGTTGGGGGTTTGACTCCGGGCCACTCCACTGTCATGTAACAACATTGGGCAAGTTGTTTACATACCACAATACCACAGCCTGTCGGTGTGATACCCCAGTTTGAGGGCCATGCCGACTAAGTAAAAAACCGAAACCTCTTGTACTGATGTTTGCAGCATTTGACATTAGGCTTCCACCAACCATTGACCAAGCTGAGTTTGAGTCAGTCATTCAACACTGGTGTATTGATGCTGGCCCAGACGTTACCTACCGGTTTATTATTGTAAGTTCTAGTTTTCTTTTTTAAAGTTAAAGGTAAAGATACTTGCCATAGGGTTACTTATATGAGTCATACTTGTGACTGCAAACACTTTACAGTCTCGGAAGTGGCAGCTGATTGGCACGAGCTAATGATACTTACGGGTTGGTGGCATGGCATAGCGGTAACACGTTTCATCCAATGAACAAAGTTACTTTACGCCGGGCCGGGTTAGTACTTGGATGGGTGACTGCCTGCCTGCAGGTAAACCATCTCAGCTGCCTAGGTCAACTCAGCCTTCCATTCCTCCTCGGTTGGTAAATCGAGTACAGCCTATCTGGCTGGGGTTGAGGTGGGCCACGTTCACCTGTGTCGGGTGGCAGGTGACAGTGTGTGATCCCATATGGCGAGTGACGCTCTGTAGCTCTGAGATGGGTTTCCGACGAAGAGCTATAGCATTTCACTATAGCCATTTTACTGCATTGCCCGCAACACTGTCAGTGAACAGTGGACTTACAGAGCAGCCAGCAGACGTATGTAGCACAGCCTCAATCAGCCACATTGGGCCTTTATCCCATAGCCCATAAGCTACTACACATTTCCATCGAGGCTGAGATGGCCTGAGCATGCAGTAGGTTAACAACTTGCTTAACAAGCCCAAATCAGCACTAGACCACTCGCTGTTATCATAAAGTAGCTTTTACTTACCGGTACGCTTATTGGACTTCCTGTTAGGGATTAAAAGTGAGTTAGTAACATTTCCCCTATGTTGCACCATTTCTGAGCTACAACAACTTATTGGTTGAAAATTGCCATTTTTTCAACCCCCCCTCTTATTTAATGCCTTCGATCAGTGTGACTCCTTTTGAGCTACTGGAAAACCTTTATGGATCCTGAAACTAGAGTCCTCAGAGAGCTGACAGTGATGATTCAGTGATCCTAGCTTGTGCTGTTTTGATACAGTATCAGGTTGTGACACTCAGATGCACAGACGGATGGACGCTTTTACCATAGCTAGTACAGGACTTCTGCAGAGCAAGTTATGCTGACACTTTGTAAAATGACTGGTATTAATCCCCGTTCTCTGAGCTCTCCATTTTTCCCGTTCATTTGGCATGAGCCCACAGATCTGTTTGATGTGCTGACACTTTAGTTCAATTGTTGTGTCACTGCGGTACAGAAACAGACATTCAATGGAATGACATCGACTGCTGCAGATGACCCTTGGTGGAACGCTGTTCAGAAAACATTTGAAAACATGTGAGAAAATTTTCTGCATTTGTTATGTATTCATTCAGTGAACCAGTTCTCAGAATTAAGAACTGGGTCCCTTGTAGACATTGGTCCTGCAATAGAAATATACTGATGCTGACTTCTTGTTGACATTATGCTGCTGAGCAGCAGAGCTGTTCAAATGGAGCAAACGTACAAGGAAAATATAACAGTTTAATTTGTCTTCATTTTAAAAAAATTTTTCAGTGTTGTATTACACGATTAATTGCAAATTTGGCAGCACGTCCCTACTATAAACCAGTATGTCAGCAATAGTACATCATTTATTTTTTATTTGTTGATTCATTCTGATTAAAACTGTCTCAGTGCTGGTTTTTGTCAGGGACCTGAAAGTAAAGTTGACTGTCATGCCCGGCACGACCGATAGCAGATTCTTACGACAGGTAAGTGGATATGTGAAAATAACTATGAAGTATAATTAAATTTAAATATGACAAAAATAATTTCTGCTAGTCGATGAAGATGTTGTTAGTTATGTCATTCTAACATGTCAAGTTGCCTGACTCGATGATTCGTTACTATAATCACTGCAAGAAATGTGGACATTATTTCTTGCTGGACGTTTGCATTTTTGGTTCAATGTGCTGGTTTTTATGCGCGAGAGCTAGCTAGCTAGCTATAGCGCGTATTAGCTATGGTAATTGTCTGTCTGTCTGTCCGTCCATCACGACCCGGTACCGTTTCAACACCAGAGAGACTTCGATAGAGACATCGGGTTGTCATTATATGATAGCTTAGTGTCTCTAGTATTTCGTGACAAAATTTCATGCCACTAGGTGAAAAGGGTCCCCATGAACGAGGGGGCGAAAGAGGGGCACCCCTCCTAAAAAGACGTTATTCTACCGCTATCGGCTCGTCTAACGTGAAAATAGTTGCAGATAGGCACAGACATGCTGCTTATCATAACAAGCACTGGCAACGAGCTTCTTAGAAATGTCAACATCAATGACCTTGAATGACCTTGAACTCCCAAAATAGGGGATTTTAGTGAATTTTTTGCGATTTTGGGCTTCAACACGCATTTCAAGAGTGAATTGCGGCGAAATGGCTGGAGATAGACCAAGACAACCTGCATATGAAATTTTCAGCATGGAATGTAGATTTTAGCAGTCTAAGTTCGGACCCTCTAGATTCAAAGAGGCCTGCACACGTGGGTGTCAAAAAGGGGTACCCTTCTAAAAAGTGTTTATTTATCCTCTGTTGTCTTGTCTAGCGTGAAAATGGTTGCAGATAGGCACAGACATGCTGCGTATCATAACAAGCACGGGTGACAAGCTTCTTAGAAATATCAACATCGATGATCTCGAATGATCTTGAACCCCAAAAATATTAATTTTAAGTGATCTTTTGGCAATTTGTGGCTGCCAAAGAGTGAATTGCGATGAAATGGATGGAGACAGACCAAGATTACCTGCGTATAGGAACTGCCATGGGCTCTCGCGCGTCTCATGAGCATTAGCTCAGGTTTTTTGTTTTTTTGCTGACCATTCGCAGAAGATTTACTGTTATTGAACGTTAGCAGTGTAATTAGTAAAAGTTCATTTCATTTCATTGAATTGTATTTTCCAGGCTGGTTGTCCGGCAATTGGATTTTCACCGATGAACAATACTCCAGTCCTGCTGCATGATCACAATGAGTACCTGAACGCCAACGTATTTCTCAAAGGCATTGATATCTACTGTCAACTCATTCAGAACCTGGCTAGTGTGCCCCCATTGCCAGCTAAATAGAACCAACCATACCAACACATCATTTTGTCACCCATTTTTGAGTTAATCTCAATGGTGCACTGACCCCCACATTGCAGGGCATGGACCTATAGGTCTGAGACCCATAACTATGTCATTAATTTTTTTCTGGAAAAAAAACACTTAGCATTTTCTCGGCTCACCAGCTTTTTGTAAAACTAAAATTACTGCAAAAATTATTTTGCTTGGGGTTGTCCCGGCCCCTACTCGCCAGATCACATTGTTTTTGCAGGTGCCGTAATTGGCTGGGAAAGTAGATCCCCTTTAAAGTATTCGGCATGCACCTGTGCTATAAGCATCGATTCTGGTCGCTACACCATGGGCCATAAAAACGTGCCACTCTTGTCCATATCTTCGCCAATTATTGACCGATTTTCAAGATTCTTTCACTGGCACACTCTGCAGACAATTTGCAATAATGTGATTATTATATATCACACCACATGGTAGATGCGTTTCTACACTGCCTTATGAAATATAAATGTAAGCAAAAACTAATGATAATAACAAAAATTTAGGTAAATGAAAAGATGCTTCAGACCAACATTGCAATGAATGATTCGTATGACACTAGACTATGTTATACCCACACAGTCTAGTGTCATACAGACCATTTACTGCAATGTTGGTTTAAAGTGTTTTTTTCAATTTTACCAAAGTGTTTGTTATTATCATTATGTATGCATATTTCATTGATATTTCACAAGATAGTGTAGAGACGCATTTACGATGTGGTGGGATCTATAATGATCACATTATCGCAAATTGTCTGCTGGGTGTGCCAGTCAAACAATTTTGAAAATCGGTCAGTAATTGGTGAAGATACGGACAAAAGTAAATTGGCACATTTTTTTGGCCCACCCTGTATAGTAATACCCGATCTACATGTAATCTACACTAATGAGGGATGGGTGTGTGTGCCGGTGTGGGTACATAAAGATTGAAAGAGAATGGGGCCCAAGTCACTTTCTTGCAGGGGACACAAAATTTGAACTTACGCTACTGGTAAATCCGCGTTAGCGAGTTGTCAACTTGATTCTGTTGCCACTGGTCCCTATCGTGAGCATCCGTATTTCTGTGTATTATGCAGTCTGCAATATCTTAACATTTAACATCTGAAAACCCCTGCCAATACTAATCAGTAGACTCAGTCATTTTGTGCTTTCGTGCAAATTAATTTGCAATTGTAACTATTATTGAATCTTGCTTGTGTATTATGTTGTTTACAAATGATGTTTATTGGAGTTGCTGCTGTATTTATGTCAGCGTTCAGTTATCGTTGCAGCTGTAAATGCTTTATATCAACTTAACTTCAACTTTGTTTTTTAGTATTTATATATGTGCAGTCGATTGTTAATCATGTTTTAAAATTCTATGCACTTTTAAGGTACGGCAGTTTTCAGCCGACCGTACTTAAGTAATGGTCTAGCCTACGATAGGTAGGTTGTAGTCAGTCGTCTGTCACGGATGCAATGTGGCTAAACAGTGCGTGATAGGGCCTAGGTTGCTATTGATCACTAGTAGGATGTCACATGAAAATCATTAACCTTGGATGACCTTGAAAGGTCACAACGCACTATGATATGCCAATCGTGCGGTACTGTGTCTAAACGGTAAGTCGTAGAGAGTTGGCGATGGTACTATCAGATAGGGTGCTGGCGACTTCCTATAGGCATTCAATAGTAACCATATCTCCACCTGCAGCGGTCTGGCCACAATTTTATATGGAAAGTTTCAAGCTATAAGCAGCCATAGCACGGAAATGGTCAGACGTAGGGCCAAGGTTACTATTAGTCACTAATAGGAAGTGTCATACGCCCTTTCAGACGATGGATGACTTTAAAGGTCAGTACGCGCTATTGTAGCTAAACAGTGGGAGGTAGGGCCAAGGTTGCTATTGATCACTAATAGGAAATTGCATACGCCCTTTCAGATGAGATGGAAATCGACTTTGGATGACTAGATGTCAACCAGTACCATCGGCTATCCTAGCAACACCTGGGCTTTTTGTATTATTTCAAAGTTTTTACTGAATGCTGTTAATTTACCTATTGATTGGTGCTGTTTAACAACCATTATGTTCAGTAGGTTATGCTATGAAAGAATGAAACTATGCACAATGATTTATTTTTGTGGTATATAATAATATTAACTGGTCATGTCAAGGGTAAACTTCAAATGCCTTAGCTACCACATTCTAAATGTGCTGTGAAACAGTCAGCTATAAAATAATTGTACACGAAGTTGCATGGTAACTTATTCTAAAGCTGACTGGATATTACAAGGTAGTGTAGCAACGCGTTTGAAGTGTGACAGGATTTGTAATGATTGCTTAATTTAGCTATTAACTGCAGAGTATGTTGACAAAAGTATTTTTATCATAGGTTAAGTATTTGCTGCAGTTGTCAAAAATTTAGGGGTTTACACTTTATTGGACAACTCTATATGATGCACTTCATTGATGACCTTAAAATCCAGAAAGCAGATTTTTAGTGATTTTTTTTTGCGATTGCGCCAAAATTACTGCACATGCACATGAACTTTGTAGCATAAAACATAGATTATAAACGACCTCCTACATTCAGAGTCCTCCATATGAGGGCATCAAAATTTGGGTGCTGTTTCATAATGCATTATTATTTAATTGCACATTGTATAAGACTAATTCTCCAGGTGGTAACACTAACGATGTCACGTGTTATGTGAGCTTTGCTCAGATTACTTGTCTAAGATAAGCTGAGCAAACGTACATTAGCACAGATATTTACATCAGCTAGTAACTTAATGAATCGCAGCACCTGCTTCTTAAGCTTATGCGGAAAGAATATTTTCAGTCTGTGGCTTCCCACAGCCCAGAAGAGAAACAAAACCAAGAAAAATTTGGAAAAGAGCGCTTTCTCGAAAAATGACTCTGAAATGCTGGCCAAACTGTCCAAAGGCACAGTGGCCAGGCCTAAGCAGGGATGTGGTCTCGGTCTCGAGACGTACTAACGTCTCGTCTCTGACAAAATCCTCAACGCCTCGGTCTCGTAGCAGTATGTCTCAGTCTCGGCCCAGTAGGTCTCGTCTTGGGTCTCAGGCCATTGCTTCTCGTCGAGACGTTTTGTGCAGGCGTGCGCCGTGCATACTGTAGCTGCATTTAGAGCGATATTAACCAGCATGACATTTGTGGCTTAGAAATATTAGTGTTTTTGTCTTTAAAGTGCATGATGTCAGAATGAATACTAGGCCTATCAGCCAAATGTAGTCGACGTATAAGGCTATAATCAGCTGTAGTTTACTAATTTCAGTTGCTTGCGATAAACATAATGGCTCATGACCACAGCACTGCAGTTGCAATTCTTTATGGTACAAGCCGTTAATTATTCAGTGATAATTGTCAAAAAAAAGTGCAAAAACCCACAATATCACAAATGGAAAGTGCTTACAATGGTGTGAGTTAATTAATCCGTATAATTTTTTTCATTGTTAATGTGTTTCCCTATACGTCACGGAAAACATCTCGGCGAGACGTTGAAGCTCCCGAGATCCTCGAGAGTCTCGGGAGCTTCACGGTCTTCGCCAGCATCTCGGAAGCTGCAACGTCTCGTCTCTGTCTCATCTTGAAAACATGGGTCTCGGGTCTTGTCTCGGTCTCGGCTCAGGTCTCGTGCACATCCCTGGGCCTAAGTAATGAAACTCTCATGATATTGAACTGGTATGAAATATGAAATGAACTTTTGAATATTGTAATTTCAGACTGAGTAGGTTGAACTTTTGTGACAAACTTTTCATTATGTTGTAAGTTGTATATTTGGTCCAGTCGTTGTTGGTTTCGACAGTTGTTGAAGATGGTGGTGTCCTTAAATTACATACATTTGAGTGTTGCTGATATGTTTACGACATGACGCATACAAGAATATATAAAAGTATACAAAAAATGCAACCTGATAATTAAAATAACAAAGACATGGAAATTAAAATTGTAATTACAGTCTGAAATTTTTTTTACAGATTTAGAATTAAAAAGTCCAAAAAATTAAATTACATTTACAAAAAAGTACAATTTCAAATACACTGGTCAACAAGTCAATCAACGCAGTAAGTGATGATGTTCAAGTGTGGTACTTATTGTATTTTTTCAATAAATCAACGGGCTCAGACTTAAACTGCATTTTGATTGCTTCAAAGCCGGCATACTGGAGAAGTCAAATTCAAATGGGCTAAAATTCATTTGAATTTTGCACCTAAACCATTTGACTTAAGCTTTGATTAATTAAAATGATAAAAACAGAGGCATCGTGGTTGGGAGGGGGGCAGAAAGATGAAATTTTCCCACATGCAGTTGTAAATTTCTAACAGAGGAGATTACGGATGCTTACAATTTAGATTTTGCCCCTAAATTCATGCAAAGTGGGTAACTTTCAATTCTAAATTCCGTACTTTTGGAAGAACGTTTTGTGAGAAATAGGAAATTGTGTCACAATTTTCTGATGGTCTAAAAATTAGAGGCCAATTGCTTTTGCCCCCTCTGCCACTAGATACAAGCTACTCACATTATCTACATGTATGTAACTGCAGTAACAGACAAGAAAGACATACACTGTAATAGAAAAAAAAACACTTTCTTGACAAAAGTGATATCCACTCAATCACTGAAGATGAGAAGCGGCGTCGTGGGGTAAAAAAGTAGGCGGTGCAGAAAGCTGGAGTTTTCTTACAGAACACTGCATGCTTCCAACAGAATTCTTCCGAAAGACTGCAAATGTCCGACAGAAGAGATTACGTGTGCTCAGAATTTTAATTTTGCCGTTGAATTGTCCCAAAATAGGAGTTCCAGTCCAAAATTTTGCATTTTTTGACGAAGAATTTCTTAACCAAAAAAAAATTTCCTTGAGCCAAAAAATTGGCGCCCTAACCCAACTGCCTTGATTTGGAAGTCAAGGTAATGGAAACCAGTTAGTGTCAGTTGCTGCCTATCATTGTTTGGCCTGTGGCAAGTTCACATCTCAGCAAGACATACAGGCCATGCTCTTTACTGATGATAGCTTTTTCACATGGTACTGCAGCATCACAGTTAACATGTGATGAAACATGTAGGCCGATTGCAAACAGCCAATCCCCCGTATGGTCTTTTTCTGATCAACTAAAACTTATGAAACAAATAACATTAATTAGTTGCTAAAATCAGTGGTCAAAGTAAGGGAGAACGTAGGGACATTAAGTTCCTTGCCTCCTATTTTCAGTCTGTACAGCTGCCCAAATGCATACGCAGTTACACACTGGCCAATATCTCTAAGCAAAAATTAGTACGGTTGGGCCTAAAGAAAAAACCTGTGCATCCGGTTGCTGAACTTCCCAAGAAAAAACCTGCATCCCTAAAATTTGTATTGGACTTTCAAAAATATCAGTGCAGTTTTTAGTATGCTTTCAGAGTTTTACTGAAAAATGCTGTTTGCATTTAGTCTGAAATGTTGCGGTAACTTTGCTAAAGTTTTCGTGAGTACTATTTAGAATGTCAGTTTGTTTTCATGAGCTGTTGGGTTATATTACATGACATGGCATGATATAAAAATGAATAACAAAAAAATTTTTGCCACCCCCTCTCCGCCATGCCTAGTTTTTTTTGCCAGCTGCAACTAGAAGCATGCGTTTTTTCTTTAGCCTTGGTGCCACCAGATGTCATATTTTAAAGTAAAAATCCACCAAATTCGATTTCAGCTAGGATGCTGCCCCAGTTGATCGAGCTAACAGCGCTCCCATAGAGCCTCAGCTGCATACAAAGGAGCCTACCTCTACGAAAGGGGAGAGGAGAAGGGAAAGGGAAAAATTGGAAAGGGGTAAGAGAAAAAGTGGAGGGGAGGAAGAGGAAGAGGGAGGGAGCAGAGTTCCCCCACCTCTTCAATGATTTCACTTTGACCACTGGCTAAAATTTTAACACACACACTAGCAATGATACATATACATGTACACAGTAAAGGCACATACAGAGCGACATAACTGAACTGAACTGACATGGTTAAGTTTTTGAAGAACTGATGAATGGGTAGCACCAAGCAGTAATGCATTGCAGTTGGCACCATCTAATGGCATCGGCGACTATGCGACTATGCGCCCTGCACACCCATTGGTCAATTCATCAAAAACTAAACCATGTCCGTTCAGTTCAGTTATGTCACTATGTACGCGCCTCAAAACAAAACAACAATGTTGAGCTGATGGAATCGACTGGCTATCCAACGACGCTCATGGATGCAGCAGTTTTCTGCGGAGATGTTTGCTCGGCAAGAGTTCTGCCACGTCTTGCAACGTGTTCCTTCAGTTCCTCGTGGCGCTTTATCAGTGCATTGCGCAACTGCACCAACTCCATGTTACGAATGTGAACCGGTTCCTGGAGCAACAGACAATGGTCAGCAATTAATGCCAGTGGTGCCGTGTCATGTGGGAGCGGTGAATGGAGCTAACTGCCCACCTTAAAATGTTGGCAATCGGAAAATTGTTGAACAATCTTATTGTCCAAAAACTTTTGTCGGTAAATTTTCCAAAAAATTTTGTGGTAAAACTCAATTCTGGGAAAATTTGAGAGCAAAATTAGAATCTTAAGCACCTGCAATCTCCTCTGTCGGCAGTATACAACTGTCTGGCGGAATTCTGTCAGAAAAATGCAACTTTTTGCCCCTGCTTATCTTTTGACATATGGCGCCGTTGATTAATGCCCTTCTGCTATGACACAAAATGACCATCAGATTTGTATTTTTTTTATAATATCACTACCAATGCAGATAACAAAAACATGTCAAAATAAATTTATGCAAAGTAACTCACACAAATCGTTATGCACAAAAGCAGAGCATTTCAATTTCATCAACACTAGTATCTACGAAAGTAAGACTTGGCGACAGCAATGCAATATGTAAAGTGTTGTGCTTTACGGCTAAACACAGAAATGTCCATCTGGATTATTGCCCATCTTTCTTGCTACCAAACAAAAAGTTTACCTGAGGTACGGTCAATGGCTTCCAGTGAAATTATTTTCAACTGATGCTGTGACACGTCTCATGAGCCTTGCTCCGATTTCGTTATGCCTCATTACAGTTTGAATAGGATAAAACTCGCTTTTGACGAGGAGTATAAAATTGTCATGCTTAGTTTTCTTACTGAGCTAGTTAGTGGCCTTGGGCTTTGCTTTGGCCCCAGGGACCACTAGCCTTGGCTTTGGCCTTGAACAGGGTTCCCACGCTCCTGAAAAGGCCCAGAAGTCTTGTCTTTGACATAGCAGTATCTGGAAAGTGCTGGAAAATGAAAATCCTGGTTAGCTGATTAATGATGGAGGTTTCAAAATAAACAACATGTTGCAGTAGCATAGCGAAGCATGCCCTGAAGCCATCACTGACAAGCAGTTTACCTGAGGCACAGTCGATGGATTCCAGTGCAGGTAGTAACCAGTCCACGGAACGACCCGGCGCAGACTTGCTACAGGAAACAAGACGTGTTGTTGATGAACAGAGTGGACATACAGAGGATTCAGATATCTCTCATGCTGATCATTCACTAGCGACCACAGCGACACTGTCTTCTCCCGCACATTCTGACACATCAGAGCAATTTTTCTCGCGTAAACTAGGTGGCCGAACCCCACCCATTCGTGCAAATCGCCAACCCACTCCAGGCATTTTGTCCAAATAGGTTTATCAAAAATAAATGAATAGATGTTCAAACTTGGAGTAAAGGCCCAACACTGTTGCAGCAATCTGTGAATTATTCATATGACTGATGTAGGCTTGTCTTGTATTAGTACACAATGAATGCATTATTAAACCACGTACTGGAGCAAACTGTAATGCCAGCTTTACTGTTTCAGCAGTTATGACGAAGCATTAATGCAGCCTGCTAGAAATATGATGCCTAAAATACCGTAGAGGCTTTTCACTATTTTCTTATGATAAAACCGTTAACGAAAAAAATCAATTTTATGTATCATAAAATGTGCTAAAACTCACAGCAATATATGTAAAATTTAACTCATTTTCTAGGGCGGAGGGGGTGAATGACATTTATTTCTATTTTGCAGTAATCAACTTTGTAAGTGCAGAGCTTGCAAAGATCCTGCTAGTTTTTCAATGACTAATATCTGTTTAACATAGTGTTGTGCGATACCTTCGATAAGTATCGTGAGTACCGATACCGACGTTTTGATACAACAGTATCGAAGCAATCTCGATATATTGCGATATATCATGGAGCCACGATACCGCCAAGTAATGTGACATGACGATACCTGTTTCGATGGACGCAATCGCTCTATTGTCAACAACTGAAGACTGTGTGACAGCAATGAAAATAGGACGTCATTATCAAAACCATTTTTGTAACTTAGTAATATGTTTGCAGTTTGCACATGCGTTCAGCTCAAAATCTCTTCTGCGTTTATGGAGATGTTTATGTAACTTTAGAAACACTTCATGGACAGATTCTTAGGCCGTGCTGATTGCGCTACTAACCTCTCTGACTCTCTGCTGTTCAGAGTTGTACAAGAATGTGCCATACCGACAACTGTACAGATGTTCCAGAATCAGAATCAGGAAGAGTTCATTGAACTCAAATGCATTTGGAAACTGCAACCAAGTATACACAAAAACACACGTATACACAAAAACACACGTATACACACAACTGCCAAACTTTGCAAAAAATAACAAAACTAAACTAAAAAGCACCGAGACAGCACACACTGCCACTAATTCACGACTAAGAAAAAGACTATTTGAGGCACCTCAAAACCAGTACTGCCATTGACTAGTCAACTATACTCGACTGATAAATTAGTGGACTAATTTAAATTAGTCAACTAATAGTCGACTAGTTGAAATATAAAATAAAACAGTTGATCGACTAGTAAAACAGTCGATAGTGGTAGCACTACTTACTGTTGTAGAATTTCAAACTGTCAATTTTGAATTACCGGCATCAAAATTGTTGCAAACAAATCCTGAACTATAAACAGACTGCATGCACATTGTCAGAGACATTTCTGCTTCGGCTGCATTAAAAATCTGTCACTGCTGTCACATATTTCAGTTTGATTGCCAAAAGTTGGGAGGCAAAAATATCCAGCTGCTCCCGCACTCCAAAAATTGCTATACATGCTTCCCATTCCAACACCAATAGTTAAAGGTGCAGAGTTACCTACAGCAATGCTGCCTAATAACAGTTCTATGAAGTACGATATGCTAGGCGTACGTACTTGTTGTGTCATCTGCCAGACGCAATCAACGAACTGTAGAAAGACTGGCGACCTGTCCGCATCAGAATGCTTATCCTCCCCGTGACCAACTCTCTACCGAAACATATCAACATCATCACTAACGGCTGTGTGGTGTATAGCTCTTTTATGGGAACTCACCTCAGAGCAACGGAGCATCACCTGCCATATGACATCACACAGTGTTACGTGCCACCCAACACAGGTGATCACACCCTGCCTTGACTGCAGCCCAGCAGGCCGATACTTAATTTACCTACCATGGCAGGATAGATGGCTGAGTTGACATTGGTGTTAGGTGCATACTCCGTCCACAGAGTCACCCAGCTTACTAACAGCTTGATAACGATCCGACCATGAGTTGAACTTGATCATATGTCTAATGTCGTAACCACTAAGCCAGCAAGTCATTACTATCCTTATGCAAATGCACCATGCCAGAGTGCAACAGCTTGGCACGAAAGCCACAAACACTTATCGGGCCTGGCTCAGTCTGCCAAAAGTTCAAGCGAGACCTTTGCCTTTGCCTGGTCCGGTAACTAACAGTGAAATAAGCATGCATTGCAGGCACGTTAAATTCGTTTTTATTAAATATCATAAAAATATGAGAATTCTGAAAACCAAATCTGCTAACCTCAATTGTTGAAATTCAAGCTCGATTCAAACTACAGAATATACACAATTTCCCGGTTCCCTATTCAATTCGATTCCATTTGATTCAACTGCATCCATTCCATTTTTCTCAATCACTGCACGTATGCTGATAATAAACAGATGCCAACATTCACTACCAATACACCAAAAATTTGAAGAGATAAGTTGAGAAAAAATAACAGCAAAAAAATCACAGACAAGGACGAAGAATGTACAGCTAGAAAATTACAGTAACTTAACTAAAAAGTTGTTCAAATTATCTAAATTGTACATCACTGTGAAACTGATTAGCAAATACTACTACAAATTACTTTACAGATCCTGACAGCAGAGTCTTTGACAAAACCAATAGCAACGATTATGTCATCCCAGCTCAGTTCTGAAAAATTCGAGCATCAAACTGACAGATGCCTTGCAAAACAAGTAATTAGCAAGCCTTAGCAATTCCTATATTCACAGGTTGTCTTGGTCTTGTTATGATAAGCAGCATGTTTGTGCCTATCTGCAACAGTTTATATGCCAGACAAGCAAATAATGGTAAAATAGCCATTTTTAAGGGGTATTCCTCTTCGATGCCCGCTTGCGCAAACCTCCTTGAACCTAGGGGATCGGGACTTGAGTCTATAAAATCTACACTTATTCGCTTAACACAGAAAATTTCATGTGCAGGTTGTCTTGGACTATTTACAGCTATTTTGGCACAATTCACTCTTAAAATGTGTGTCATAGCAAGAAATCGCCAAAAAATTCACTAAAACCCCTTATTTTAGGGGTTCAAGTTCGTTCAAGGTCATTGATGTTGATAGCCCTAAAAACCTCATCATCAGTGCTTGTTATGATAAACAGCATGTGTGTGTCTATCTGTAACCGTTTTATGCTAGAGGAGCCAACAGTGGTAAAATGAGAACTTTTAGGGGGTACCCCTCTTTTGTGCCCTTGTTCCAGGGGAACCCCATCACTCAGCAGCATGAAATTTCGTCAGCAAAAACCAGAGTCCTTGGGGCAGCCCACAGTGAAGATTTTGTGATCCTAGCTTGCACCGTTTTGATACAGATCACGAGTGTGACAGACAGACAAACAGATGCCTACACTATGGCTAAGATGCGCAAAGCATTCTGCTGTCGCACGTAAAAAGTCTGAAAAGCTAACAGCAGATTACTAACCTGTGCAAATTTATGGCCAAAACTCAACCATTCTTTTTCTATGAGAACTTGGAATCCCTTGAGACTTCGATAGAATGGATCGAGCATCAGCATCGAAAGAGCCGTCAACTACAATAAAACATACAACATTGCCTGTGTAGACACAATCTAGTTTGGGGTGAGAATAGAATACTGGAACAAAGGATTTAACAACAATTTTATTACTGCCAATAACGAGCGGCTCTTAGGACTCTTGGTAAGCATTTTAACAGCAGCAAAGTTTTTCAGAATATGAGGTACAAAACTCTCCCATCATAAATGGACTTCACTGTTAATTGTAAATGGAATCCAGCCAGTAAAAACTGCCCATCAGAAAAGCTTCCAGGCAGTTTTTTTTCAGAATATTATCAAGAAAATCTAACTGTTACACTGGCAGTGCACGTGTATTTGCCTCATTGAAATAGTTGTTTCAAACCCCAAATGACTGAATACCTGGGCAGTTCGATCCCAACCATCGGAGCAATGCACCAGAACTGAAGTCTTATGATTCTCCAGTTTATCAGCCACGCGCACTGCACCCGCCAGGATTTGCTGACACACACGCACAGCGACAAGATATCAAACACAACATAAACGTCCGTGAACTGAATTAGCCGCTATTACTCTCCGTAGGAAACTATCTTGGAGCCAGAGAGCATCACCTGCCAAATGGTATGACATGTGGAGATGATGATGAGTCATCATGTACACATACTGAATGTACACACACTGACGCACACAGAAGGGAGGGACAGAACGACCAATCTCATATTCTCCTCCAATGTTCACTACATTCACCTTGGCGGAGATAATAACTCCAACAACCTTGGTTCAGTCATCATTATCAACAAATTTTGGTAGCAAAAAACCATGGCACAGTCAGCACTTAATAACATGAGCATGCTGAAAATATACTATATCGTGCAACAGTGGAATTACTGTTTATAGTCAAGCTGCAAAACTTTTTGAACACCCCTTGTGTTATCATCAACAAGGTAGAACAGATGCAAATTCTGAAGACCGACTTTGATGTGATCGAGCCAATGAGTAGATTCAATGTTGGAGAGCCAGTGTGCATCATCAACTGGACACTGGTAACAGACGTCCTTCAACTTCCGCAGACTGCAACACATCAATCAACATAAACTAGACTGTTAAGCCTCATGCAAGAAGCTGTCCGGAGCAGCTGACATGGCATGCTCCAATATTTATAGCAATGACGCCAGCATCGACCATCAATCTAGTTTGGCCCATCTAGCATCAGCCAGTAGCCGTAAGGCCCCATGTTGCAACGTCAAAGTATCCTAAAATCCGGTCCTTGACCTTGACCTTTGATCTATAACCTTGAAGTTCAACGGAGTTCTTGCATTTGTCGAGGTACACACGTGTGCAAAATTTCAACAGGCTCACGAGTTAGCACGCTAACAGAGAAAAGGCAAACAAATGCAATTTAAAATTTAGCAACAATGCTGTATATAATACTGTCATTGCTACAGCGGACAGTAAGTAATCAAACAGAATAACACAAGTGCATGGACAGCCAGCAGTGAGTCAGGAATGTTGCATGTGCTCTCGTTGTCATTTACTCTATTGCGGCAATGAATGCTACTCAATGCAAGCACTCAGCCTGTGTCAACCATGCCATCGGCCACCCCTGGTACCTGCAAGTCTGAATTCCTTAAAAAGTTAAGCGTTTATAGCTCTTTATGGAAAATCCCGTCGCAGAGCTACGGAGTGACATCTGCCGTATGAAATCGCACAGTGTTTCCTGCCACCCGACACAAATGAACACACCCTGCCATAACCTCAGCCAGATAGGCTGGTACTCAGTTTACCTACCCCAAAGAGATAGAAGGCTGAGTTGACCTCGGCATTGATGGTTTATGTGTCCACAGATAGTCACCCACCTAGTAGTAACCAAATGATAGCAACCCAACTGAGTCAAAGTCACGACCTTCTGATCATAAGTATAAGTCCAGCAGAATCCTAGACATTATGCCACCAAAAAGTCAAAAGTGCTTAAAGCTCTTTACGGAAAACCCATCGCAGAGCTACAGAGTGTCACCTGCCATGTGGAATCATAAAGTGTTTCTGTAAGCATTACTGTTAATGCAATGTGAACACACTCCTGATTGGCTCACTCAGTTATTCATAGCGCACTAATGCTTTTCACATTTTCTTAAAAACACAACGTGCACAAAAGCTTCAAGGCATATCCAGTCGTGATTTACAGTGAAGACACCAGACCTGTAGCTTTTCTTCATGTCATTTTGCTGCCATCTCTCCCAGCCATTTCACACTGACATTGCATAATAAATAGCACAAAATTTAATGTTCTCTAATGCTGTCAAGCATAATATTAACATAATAAGAGCACCTCTCACGCATGACGTGAACATTGTGAATGTCACAGAATATGAGCTCCGCATTCGGATATGCATCTTCACTTTCATAACCACCACCCTTCGCCTATGTACAAACGTGCACAACCATAACTTGGACTACGACTGAAACAGCAAAAGCCAAAAAATAGCACTGCAGCACAAGCAGAGCTGTACAAGTAAAGCCAACGACCACGAAACACTGGCACATTACAAATATCACAAAGCAAATTCTCACTAAATTTGAAGTTAAGGCATCATAACAGAAAGTCAATCGTAAAACTTGTTTAACTTCTATTTACAGACTATGGTTTAGTTGATTCGTAAACTCTCCAAAATCACACATGTACATGAAATGGCTTTGTTAAGCATTAAGCTGCTACTCCACAAATATAGACAACGGTTAAAACCACGCGGGTAAAACCATGTGCACCACGGTAGCTGGTCGGCATTGACACAAATGTTCTATTAATAGCGTACACTGCAAACAGAAAAGCGTAAACGGTGACTAGTGGCGGTTTGACAGTTTGCTGACTGCAGATGTAAGCATTTTTCTTCAGCTTAAACAGTTTTCTGAAATCATGACATTCACAAATGTAAAAATGTTAGACCTGCTGAAATCACCCCAAAAGTATGCAAATGTTCAAAGAAGCTAAAGTCCTCAAAATAATTCAGAATGAATGCAGTAAACTGATGTCTGAGTATGGAGACTGGACCTGACGGTCGCTCGTGCAAGCTTAGTTCAAAAATTTGTCAGCTCACTTGTTGGCTTGAGCCGCAAAATACAGCCGACATCTCCAAATGCAACCAGTAACCGGGTATATTAGTGAATAATTATGTCCCACAATATACAGTTTCCTGAAGGTATGCCGAGTCTTTTGGCAGCCTTAGCCTCAAGAAAAATTCAATCATCGACTACAGATTTGCATAATAGGCTACGCATCACAAAGGCAGAACGAATAAAAATGCGAAACCACTGGACAGTTGATCTCCAAATCTGGACGAAAACTAGAACAACTGAAAAATATGAAACAAAAAAGCTCTTGACTCAAGTGACTTAGCTCAAATACTTGTCGGCTTCAGTTCAAACAAAATACACCTCAGCTAAACTGGAACATTTTGTGGCTTGGCTTCTACAGCTTTGATTAGCAGGTCTAATGGAGGAAGTGGGTAGACAAAGTTGACTTGGCAGGATTGTGTCAGAATGCATATGAACAGATCAGGCCAAGGTGCATGGATGCCGTAGAGATGTGTCAGTAAAGACTTTGATTACCAAAATGGAAATTGTTGTTAAATGACGGCGCCTGTCCCCATCATGGTTTGCCATTTTATCGCAGTGGTGGGGCTTAGTGCTCCGAAGACCAAAAAATTTTTAAAATCCATAAAAGAGGAGCCAACTAAGTGCAAACTAGCTCACTTTTGAGCAGTGCTAATGTACTGGTTACTCTTCAGCTTTAATGTCAATTTCAGCTTTACAGCCGCCTATAGCTTCACAGCTGTGTATCTACAGCTTCACAGCCGTCCACAGCTTTATAGCCATTTACTGCAACCTTTGCTTACATTCGAAGATGCACACTGGGCTGAACTGATATGGCCTCAGCACTGGACAAGTGTAACAGCCTGCCTGCCCCGAAGGTAAGGTAAGGAAGTGCCTGTGTTTGTGTGCGTCTGTCAAAAACATTAGAGTTGTCAGTACACTGTGTATCACAGACCTTGTTAGCGAGAGCATTGACTTGTGGCCGAGCGTCCATGATAGATAACTTGTGCGACTGTGCATTGGCGTCCATTATCAACTGAATATACTTCTCATCGTCTTTACTTCGACGTCCGGCAACCCCAACCATCGGCTGACTGGAGCGGGTTATAGTTGCCTGACTGTCTGGGTGTATCCACGACAGAACCTACACCATAATAGACTCTACTCTACACCCATTACACACTACACTATACATCCACTACACTCTAAACAGCTTCTATCACTGACAGAGTGTCAACATTAGGCTAGGGAGTCTAGGGGAGTATAAGTGCCCACCCACCTGGCCAACTGACGGTTTCTAGTGCATTTTACAACAAAAATAGTGTCTACGGTGAGCAGAGTTGGGAAATGATGTAACTAAACGTAGCAACTTTTTATCAAAAATTTTTCTCATTTAAAATAATTTGCTGCTGGCTGCAAATAATATGCAACTTTGAGACCCCTGAGTTACACTGACGTAGTGAATGAAGAAAGCAAAGAATATGGCAATGCAACATACCGGCAGACGACCGCGACTTCTGAATACAGCCACATGACGGAGGTCTTCATCAGTTGCAGTCACAGGCACCGCCAACTAACACAACCCAAGACACACTCAACCAGTCATGGCATGGCAGCGGGCAACTGCCCGTCGGCCAAGATTCTGAGCTGTCAGAAAATTGTTAGAGAAATTTTCTCCTCCGAAAATCTTCATCCAAAAATGTACAATTTGGGGCTGAAAATGCGGTATTCACCACTAATAGGAAGTCATACACTGGCTTTCGATTGACACCAAAAGCAATGACCTTAGATGATAAGGATTTTATTGACTTTTTGGTGATTTCAGGCTGCAGCACACCTTTCAACAGCGAACTGCGCCGAAATCACTAGAGATAAACCAGGACAACCTGCGTATGAAATTTTTGGCATTAATGTAGTTCACACTAGTTTAAATTTTTGACCCCTGCATTCAAGAAATCCTAGGTATGGTGGCATCAAACTAAGGTACCCCTTCAATATGTGCACCTTTGGCCGCTCAAACGGCAGCAGCCAGATATGATTGGTTGCGCCTTCTAGTATATGTGAATGAATGAATGAAAATCATCGTATCCGATGTCAACTGCTGGAATGGGTGAGCTTTTACATTCTGTTTGCAGTGGGCCTTCATACATGCACTGCTGTTGCACGGTCCCCTTTGCATTAGCTGAGTTTTCTTGTTAGTTCATAGCAAAATGAGGAGAAAAAGATACACAAATGTCAATATACACCGTGTCCCAAAATTAGCGCCCCCCCTGCTTCAAACGTGCATAATTCAGTTTGCAGTTCATGGATTTCAACGAAATATCGTACAATGCACTATCTTAATATTACTTATAGTCACACCCATTATGATGTACGCACTTTACCGTGTGTGCTAAATGTAACGTCACTATGACATCAGAGTTTGTTAACATTATGTTATTGACAAAAGGATCAAGCAGAAGCATACCCGCCTTAGACTAAGAGCTTGCATCGAGGCCAAAGGTGGCCACTTCGAGCTCAAACTTTAAATACTAGCTCAGAATGATTGTCTCAATGACTGTTTCAAATTTTGTAAAAATCTGTCAGGTATCAACGATTTTACACTAACTTATTTGTAGGGGCCGCTAATTTTGGGACATGGTGTAGTGCCTTATTTCAGGAACTACTTTTGTCACCTATCTCCAGACCCACTGCAGTGTCTGTATAACTGCTTATAATCTCGCTCTCAACTCAAGAGCAATGACCAAAACGTGGCTCGGATCTGTGCACAGCACCCATTCTTAGGCAGAACTCACCGTCGATCATGGCCATAAAATAAGTACATTTCAACACATTCTACAGTGTATTATGCCTCACTAAACTCACAATACACTACATACCATGTTGAAACCTATACATGCAGTCCACTGCCAAGTGATGGAAATGACACAAAATCAAAAACTCAACTGCTGGTGATGTCAATAAGATGAAAACCTACATGTACAGTATATGTGCAAACGAAGCCAACGCACCAGTGCAGGGTATGTGTCAGCCAATTCAAACCTGTCGTTGATCCTGGTGAGTCGCCATGGTGAGTCATTCGAGACTCCCTGCATAATTGCATTGCAAACACAAACAACATAACGTTTCTGTTTCATAAATGCACGCATTTTACATGCTTACTAACAATCAGTGCTCAGGACTGTCCAAAAGTATTTTTAAATGATTGTATTAATTACCTGTTGCAGGCCAGACAGTGGTTTGGTAGTGTAATAGTTAAGACGCTGAACTTGCGATCACAAGATCGTTGGTTTGACTACCAGTCAGGCCACTATCAAGTGTTTAGTAGTTAGCACTCAGAAGGGTGACTGTCTGCAGCATACAACCAACATCATGGACAACTGATCTGTGTCATACGACGTGATGCAGTCGCTCATCGTGGCGCTGGTGTTTTCCAGGCTTGACTAAGGCTATGCAACTCTTGCCGGCCTTCCGAAGCAACTCATGGACAGGCTTCAGTCTGTGCAGAACGCCGCTGCATGGCTGATCTTCAAAGCTTGTCGTCAGGACCACATTCAGCCATTACTGCGCTGATTACACTGGCTTCAGATGCCGGAACGTGTTTCGTTCCGGCTGGCAGTGCTAGTGTATCGCTGCCTCCACGGCTCTGCACCTGGCTACCTGGCTTCAGATCTTCAACGTGTGTCACACCTCAACGCACGTCGACAACTGCACTCTTCGACTACATCAGCGCTGGTCGCTTCACGCACTGTGCATTCTACCATTGGCGACCGCACCTTTCCAACGACTGCTGCATCTGTCTGAAACAGTTTGCCGAAGTCAGTCCGGTCATTGCCGTCGTTGCAAGTTTTCTGCAGCAAACTGAAAACCAAGCTTTTTGCCCAGTCTTACAGCAATGACTAAGAACGTCCCATTGCACTGACTACTATTACATGACTTCATTGTTTAGGCTTATTGTTACGTGTCTTTATAGTCTTAGGACTTAACGCCATGCTAAAGTGATTCGTCCTTCATCATCATCATCATCATCATCATCAACTCAGCCTTTCATCCTTCCAGGGTAGGTATATTCAATACTGGCCTGTCTGGCTGGGATTCAGGCAGGACTGATTCACCTGTATCTGGTGGCAGGGAGCATCACCTACCATATGTGTAATCACATATGGTAGGTGATACGATACTCCATAGCTCTGAGATGGGTTTTCTATGAAGAGCTATACCATTTGATAACCATAACTAGAATACCACTGACAGCCTGACACTCTTCTCTGTTTACAAAGTAACTTCTGATGTAATCTTTATCATAATGCAAATGCAGAATAATGCAAGCGAAAAACACTTCACTACAGTTAAAATAAATTAATCTTAACAACACAAGTCAATCCCAGAACAAACCAAATGACTCATGATTATTAAACCATACTATAACAAGAAATTTGAGCTAATGCTCACGAGACGCGTGAAAGCCTAAGCTTATAACAGTTTCTGTTCGCAAACTGTCAGTCTGTCTACAGCCATTTCGTCGCAGTTCATTCTTGGAGTGTGCATTGCAGCCGAAGATCGCAAAAATCAATAAAAACCCCTTATTTTGGAAGTTCAGCATCTTTCAAAGTCATCGACGTTGATAGGACTGAAAAGCTCATCACTAGTGCTCCCCTTCGGCTCTCCTGAATCCTAGTCACTAGGCCCTTGTTGTGATAGGCAGCATGTCCATGCCTATCTGCAACCATTTTCACGAAAGACTGGCCAACAACGGTAAAATAATGACTTTTGCAGGGGTACTGCTCTTTGACGCCCTCATCCACAGGTTTACTTGAACCTAAAAAATCGAGACTTGAACTGTTGAAATCTACGTTCAATGCTGAAATTTCATGTGCAGCTTGTCCCTGTCTATCTCAATTGGTTTCGGCGCAATTCGCTCTTGAAATGTGTCTCGCAGCCTGAAATCGCCAAAAATCCATAAAATCCCTTATTTTAGCATTCAAGGTCATCCAAGGTCATTGAATTCAGTGGCAATTGAGAGCCAGTGTATGACTTCCTAATAGTGATTAGTAGTAACCTAGGCCCTATCTCGCACCGTTATTGAGATACAGCGACTCAATGGCTAAAAATCGCAAATTTTTCGCACCCCCCTCTCACTTGATGCCCTCGTTTGGGGTGACCCCCTTATAATTTATGGAAAAGTTTTACAGTTCCTGAAAACTACATTGTGTCCCAAAATTAGCGGCACCCCTGTTTCAAACATGCCTAATTCAGTTTGTAGTTCATCGATTTCAATGAAATATCACACACTGCACTATCTTAACAATATTTACCATCACACCCATTCTGACATACGCACTTTACCGTGTGTGTTCAATGTAACGTCATTATGACGTCAGAGTTTGTTAAGATACGTTCAATGCATTGTTATTGACAAAGGGGGCTAGCAATAGCATACCCGCTTTAGACTAAGAGCTTGCGTTGAGGCCAAAGGTGGCCATTTTAAGCTCAAACTTTAAAGACAAATTCAAAATGATTGTCTCAATGACTGTTTCAAATTTTGTAAAAATCTATCAGGTATTGACGATTTTACACTAACTTATTTATAGGGTTGCTGCTAATTATGGGACACGGTCTAGTCTTCCAGGCAGCCAACGGTGAAGATTTGGTGATCCTAGCTTGCACCGCTTTTGACTGATCCACCCATGTGACAGATGGACAGACTGACGGAAGAATGGACAGACAGACAGACAGAATTGCAATGGCTAAGCTTTTGCACGTAAAAATGCACGACCAAATTTAGTGGCCCCAAAACTTTGCTCCAGATTTGGCAGCCCATGTGGCACATACCTCGCATACTCCCCAAGGATGGCTTTGACTAAAAGTAAAATATGTAAAAAATTTCATCAAGAACTAAAAAAACTCCAGGCCTAATCAAAGCACTACAAGCGACAAAATAGAATCCATCAAAGCCAAATACCTGACGCTTGTATTCAACTACTTGATCATACACCATCCAGCCATTTTCATTATAATGACCCTTGTAGTCAAACGCGAAGAAATTCTACAACAAGACAACCAAACATTAAATACAACAACACAGAAGTAAATATATATTTTCATCAACATACAAGTTATTTGCATTATTTATAGCACAATTTTTGCCAAAATTATTGTGTCTTCTATAGTGCTGTCGAGGCGATAATTTTTTGGTGGCGTTAATGCATGCATTAATTTTTTAAAGCATACCTTTCAGGTAAAGGTCATCCTTCCCATGAATTTTGGTCATGGCCTGCTTTCTGGTTTAAGAGTAAAAGTAAAGAAATATGAAAAAAAATTAAAATTAAAAAGCAAAAAGCAACAACCTTTCAAAGGCCTCTCATTACTATGTATGGCCTAAAAAATATCAGACCTTACCAGTTTGTTTGTAAGCGGAAAAGCAAACTGTGTAATCTTCTCAAAGACTTCACGTCTCGTGTGGTTTTCTTGTTTGTGCGCAAATCTCAGGTTGCGAATATCCTGCCATCAACATTAAATAAGATATTCGTTAGTAGCAGATTGCTACATGGCTCAAAACAGATTACAGAGCTTTATGTACTATGTTTCTTTGAAAGCAGCATCTTCCCGATGTCAGAACTCAGCGATGCAAAAATTTCTTGCGGGTGGGGAGACAATTGATATGTTTTAGCAAAGTATAGCACTTGAAGTTACATAAGATAATGTGCTAACTTTTTTCCAAAAATTATGAAATTATGTATAAATTTTGTTAAAGTTATGTAAAATCTGATTTGTTCATGATTCAAGGCACTATATAAGTGTTTTGACTGACCAACTCATTGCAGCAGCATTGTGGGTTTAAAAAGTTGGTGGGAAAAAAGTTGCCACTTTCCGACAGGCAGTGCAAACTTCTGATGGAAATTGCTGAAAATTCCAACAGGCAGTTGCAAATTTCAAACAGAAAAGATTACGAGTGCTCAAAATGTCCAATTTTTCCACGAAATTTCATCAAAATTGGGGTTTTCTGCCCCCAATTTTGCACTTTTGAACAAAAAAAGTTCAAGGAAAAACATTCTCTGACAACTTTCCATTAACCAAAAATTTGGGGTAGACAATTGCCTCCCTCCCCCCCCTTAGCTGCCACAATGCCACTAATTGATTGAAACAGCACTAGCGAATGGGAGTACCTTACACACGATCTCCAGAGCGTAAGCATTTTCACCACTGCTTCGTATGCCACCAACTTTATCCACACGACTGACAACACCAAGTGGAACCGACAGGGTGAATGTGGCATCCTGGTGAGACAAACACAGCACGGCTGCCAGGTTATCATACTGCACTGCCAATGCGAGTGACAATCTTCTCACACCTTCCTTTCTGTCCTCTTCTTTCCAACTTTCTCTCTTCCACTACCACCTTTCACATCCCTGCCTTTCGCCTCCTTCCCTAACCTCCCTTTACTTCCCCTCCACTTTTAATCCCCTTCCTTCATTTAAAAGTAAAACCCCTTAAATCCAGCTAGAAGGTCTAGGGGAGTGCGGTGATTGAATTTGGTGCATTTTTGCTTCAAAATATGACATCTAGTGGCCACGATTTTATTCATTTCACTGAGAATTAACTAACCAGACTTAAAGAGAAACTATCATGAAAAATCATAGTCTAAGTGAGCGCAAAAACTAAAACAATAAGGTATCCATTTTCATTTTTAGCAAAAACTGCACACATATGATGCGTAAAAGTGAAGTAAAATGCTTTTATTTGCGAGTGATATTACCGGATCTGAAGTGAAAAAAAAGAGTCGACACACTTGTCAGCAGTGATGCGCGCATTGCGAATGAGTCTGTGTGTGGATCGGGATCCGCAGTATATTTCTGATCTGTGGAGGGACTGCAGATCTTTCTTAGACAAAAATTTGCTGACTTTGATAGGTAACTTTTTAATACTAGCATTCTTAAAGCTACAGATATTTTTAGCTTAATTTTAGCTGTTATAATAGTGATGTTTCAATAATGAATCATTTTAAATTAATTCTTTAACATTTTATGCAGATATAGGTAACTGTTCCTATAGAGGTTATTGGCCACAAAAATCGCGCAAAGCGATTGCATTTGCATGTCTGTGGGGATAGCTGGACTTTCACATGTTCGAGCAAGACAGTGCACTAGCACACCGAGCTTGCAAAATGGTTGCGTTTTTGGATCGCGAGATGCATGATTTCATGTCCACATGTTGCTCAGTGCTGACGCGATAAACATTTTTCATTAGCGAACCAGATTAAGACCACCATCGAAGCAGAGTAGCAACTGACAGCACTAGTTGACAAGCAAGCTTGTACTCACGACACAATATGACGTCAGCATTACGTCACGACTAGTGAAGAATATGTAATCAACCGCCATATATATTTTGAATATTTTGAATTAGTATTTCTTCAGCTACAACGCGTAAAAATTTTGTGTAAATTGATCATCATTTGAGTGAATTATGAAAAAAAAACAAAAAGGAGTCCCTTTTTATGAAACACCGTGTACATATGGAGACCAGTCCATTAGGTACATGGCAGTTCTGTATCAACATGCAAATCAGCAAAGTTGTCAATTTTCATTCTCTTTAAAATTTCATTTAATTCCATTTATCGAAATACTATACTATGTGACAAGTATAATGTTACAACACATACAGGCACTATCAGACAGTCTGACTGAGTTGTGCAGAATACATACATGATCTGTCTGCTTGAAAAACAGCTTGAAATTAGTAACGGACAGACTTCCACGTTTCGGACCACTGTATGGACATATGTATGTGACATCTTTGGCTGCAAAATGTAACAGAATAACCAAATCACAGGTAGAGTCTTTCAAAATATAACCAGAGCTAAAAGACTGTAATCACCTCATAAGATAACTAGAAAGCAGTCAGAGCCCGCACACCTCTGCCAAGGCCATGTTGTTCGCTAGGTGGCAGCACCATCTTCGGTTTAGCAGCGGTTTCCCTTATGCCCCATTGAAAGCAATGGTAACGAAAATTTCAAAGTGTTCCAGAATCCAGGATTCCTTCCAGATCACCTCCAAAATTGAATCACTGGTAGTTTTTGCCATTCCCGACATTCCCTGAAAAATTTCAGAAAGATGCTTCCATAACTTTTTGAGTTATCTTGCTAACAGACAGACAGACAGACAGACAAACAAACAAAGTCTGGCAAAAAACATAACCTCCTTGGCGAAGGTATTTAACACAAAATCAATGCTCAAGCTAACCAGCTCATGTGAACTTATGAAAGCCAATCATGGAACGAGCAAGCCATATAATGTGAAAACATAATCTCAATCCACATTTAACCCAGCTGTACAGTACTATAGTACAGTGGGATGTGACACATGTAACAGGTGGGCTTCAGGCAGCATGACTGCTGCTTTTAAAACCCCCCTCAAAACATAGTCTATAGTCAACAAACATCAAATCAAAAGCAGGACTACTTACTTGCCGTAACATTAGCATGTGATGACTGTTTCTGAAGCTGATACATCACTTTTAATTGGTTCAAGGGGGCATGGATGCATACCTGTTTAGCTGTCACTATCACATAGAGTGCATTTCATATCTGAGCTCAGAAATGCTTCTTAACTTTCAACCTTAAGCTCACGACATATTTTAGTCATTACTTGTTTTCTTATTATTGCAGTACCAAGTGCAAAAATACTCCACTACTGGTTTTGCACGCCCACTATAGTTTCTAAAGTAAATAATGTGATGATGCAAAAAATCTTGAGCAGACAACAAAACATATTCATACATGGTAAGTGTTGTGTAAACTTGCAGAAAAAACTAACACAAATGTACAACTTTTACGATCAATCAGTAACGTATTTATATAGCGCCAGTGGTCAAAAATCAAATCTAAGGTGCTGGTGTGTATGTGACTAAATGTGATAGGTGCTAGGCAGAAGCAAAAAGGCAAGATTCAACATGACATTTAAAAGTAGCAAGACTGTCAAAGGAGCACATACAGTACTCTATCCAACACTAGTCTTTACACTACCTGTAAGTATTACAAAAGTGTGAATGCAGAAGTTTGTGTTTCTAGACCTAGTGACTGAATGATTGACACCATGCAATGACCAGACAACCATGGGCGGCATTCTAGGGCAGTCCCCCCTCTGTGCC
>Ga0209367_1000706_pt1 | contig 36234 bp, 22 predicted proteins | sample WorMetLIZISLAND2_FD_187412 | JGI IMG/M metagenome (GOLD analysis project Ga0209367, IMG submission 187412) | Marine gutless worms symbiont microbial communities from Max Planck institute for Marine Microbiology, Germany - Olavius geniculatus... ... | reverse complement strand
ACCACAGAAGAAACAATATTCAGGCAAAAAGTGTCCAGGGTGGGTGGGCATAGTCTAAGAAAAAATGCGAATTACCATAGTGATATCTGTACGGCAAACAGGGCATCCCGCAGCCATTTCTGACACATGCATGGCACACCGTTCACAGAAGCGCGCATGTCCGCACGGCATCAATGCGAAGCCAGCACGTGGCGCCACGAGGCACACTTCGCAGCAGTCGTCAGAGGTTGATGCAGCTGACGATTTCGACGCCGTCAATGAACAGTTTTCTGATTTTTACTCAGCAGTAATAATCCGTCAAGGACTATTCAGTCCCTCTGTTCAACCGCTGTTTGATCTAGTGCTTAAACTACATGGTCTCGCGTTGTCAGGTCTCGCGATGTCCATCCTTGCTACATGGTCTCACGTTGTCCAGTCTCGCGATGTCAGTCCCCACAATTTTGATGGTCTAGCGATGTCAGGTCTCGCGTTTTCAGCGTCCCCCTCCCAGGTGCATTAGTTTTAATTGAGGACCATCCACGTTGAGGGCTTTAAATGAAAGACGGTTAGATACAGTGTAAGTGGCGATTTTTAACCAGTAAGTCGCCGTGTCTCAGAGACGGTGCGAAACAGGGCCGCGGTTTCAATTAATCATTAATAGGAAGTCGTACAGCATACGTGCTTTCGATTGGTGACAGAATCAACGAATTTGGGTAATCTTGAACGACCATTACGCACTCCACTACACAACACAGTTTGTTTTTTTCAGACCTCACCACTGATGTTTGAAATAAGTACAGTTAGCAGCACAAAATGTAACCAGAGGATTGATTGCGTGGTGTGTTTGTGTGTGATGCGTAGGCGCTGCCTTATGTAGCTCTACTGATCGTCATGTTGTTCTTCATCTACGCTGTCATTGGCATGCAGGTAGGCTTACCTGTATTGTTTTTTATCTATCACCTGAGTTCGAGTATGCGCAACTTTTTAGGCCTGCAGTTACGTCAGATAAAAGAACAGTTCTGGCAAATAAACTTCTCTCTCTTTTTTTCTCTCTCTCTAAAGACGCCGCTTCATTGGGCATTTACCGCGTTGATAGGGCACTAAATGAGCTTAATCACAGCACAGATCATTCAAGTTGCGTTTAAAAGGCACATTTACAACGTATAACTTAGACATATTGGCGACGCAGAACAGTTGCACGATTAATTCCACTGTAAAACCCGAGCTGGTGGATTTGCTACAGAGCTTTTGAAACGTTGTAAACTTGACGATATTTAGGCGGCTTACTTAGCGTGTTTGATGCTAGGCTATTTGTTGTCTGTCTGAAGGTGTTCGGTAAGATTGCGCTTAACGACGCGACGGCGATTCATCGCAATAACAACTTCCAGACGTTTCTTGCAGCTGTTATGGTGCTATTTCGGTCAGTCAACGTTTTTCTTGCGCTGTGATACATTGCGCGTATTTAATATTTTCAAGTTAGCAATACGATTAGGTTTGCTATATGCCCATGGGTTTCCGTGACAGTTAGACTAGGATGTCGATCGTGCAATTTGTTAAAAGATTTGTCTTGTTCTTTTCTGATGTAAAATCGTTCCAAGGAAGGCAGGCAGCAGCGGTTATCAAAACGCCAGCAAAGTAGTAGTAGACTAAACTAAAAAAGCACTCAGAGAGCGCAGACCTTCGCCAAGCATTTTATGCCCCATTTAAAGCAATGTTAACGAAAATTTCAAAGTGATCCAGAATCCAGGATTTCTTCCGGATCACCCCCAAAATTGAATCACTTGTAGTTTTTGCCATTCCTGACATTCCCTCAACATTTCAAAAAGATCTTTCCATAACTTTTTGAGTTATCTTGCTAACACACAGACAGATAAACAAACTCTGGAAAAAACATAACCTCCTTGGCGGAGGTAATAGTGGTTGCTATTTGATGAATTTTTGTAGTTTAATATTTGCCGGCGCTGTCGGTTGTGTACGTAGGTCGGCTACGGGTGAGGCGTGGCAGGACATTATGATGGCATGTTCTAACAAAGCTTCAGTGATCTGTGACGACGCGTCGGACAGTGCCGGACAACGATGTGGCTCTAGCGTCGCTTTCCCTTTCTTCATCTCTTTCTACGTTCTTTGCTCATTCCTCGTAAGCAACACGCCCAGTTTTTTCGCATTTTTTTTCTAAAAACAGTATAAAAAAGTATGTTTTTTTTTAAAAATTTGTATGCAGTGCAATGGGGAAACTAAAAACGATATTGCTGTATAAAATTAATTTAAGTCATGTAAATTTTAAATGAAATTTGATATAAGCACGATTGCTACCTTGGGTGATTGCAGCCTCGATATGTGCATTTCCGTTTTTTCGACATTCGCCCCTGCAGTCCTCCATGCAACACTGCCAGTTTTATTTTATACACATTGGTGATGTGTCAGTCAACAAGCATCTGAAATTTAAACATCAAATTCTCGCTACTTTAAACTATAATTTTGCTGTTATTTACCGCACGCACCCATAGCCCTATTTCACACCTGCGATTTGCGAATTTGAGTCGCGTTGGCGTTAAAGGTGCGAATTGGCTTTTAGATTGATGCAAATACGGTAAACAGAACAGAGGAATCGAGTAACGTGGCGCGGTTGACATGCATCATACATTATGTTGATGTTTGCAGATAATAAATTTGTTCGTGGCCGTTATCATGGACAACTTTGACTATCTGACGCGCGATTGGTCAATCCTTGGTCCGCATCATCTGGACGAGTTCGTTCGTCTCTGGTCTGAATACGATCCCGAAGCCAAGTAAACATTTCTACTCATTCAGCTAGAATCGTACGTCGGCCCAGTGCTGGCAGATAATGCGGCCGTCCCCGTTTTTGTAAACTTTGATCTTTTGAACTGAAATTTGGCACATCGGTTACTCCTGCCTAATCGTGGTTTCTACGCTTTTTTCGTTTTTGAGTTTGGAGCTATAGAGTGGTGACACAGACGGACAAGCAAGACCCGCAGTGCGGCCTATTAGAACGGACGCTTAATGACTTCGTAAATTTCAATCGCCGAATTTCGTAATTATATCGATACATTATTCAAATGAAATACTATCATGAATTCCAGGAGTTGTTTTGTCCGTGTGCTTTGTTGAGGAAGACATGCAGTATATAAAATGACTGATTCGTGTGCTGTTGCAGAGGGCGCATAAAACATCTAGATGTAGTCGCGCTGCTGCGGAAGATATCTCCGCCGCTTGGCTTCGGTAAACTTTGTCCTCACCGCGTTGCCTGCAAGGTCTGTTCTTATCCTGCCTTTTTGAGGCTCCTTCTCTGTCTTACTTGAACTGTCTTCTTCGTCCGTTGTTACTCTTTGTGATCTTCTGTATACGTTGTTTGCAGTAGCGTAGCCAGAAATGTGAATTGGGGATATCACCTCCTTCTTTTCCCACTTTCCTTCTCTTTTTTTCCAGGCTTGCCGTGGATATGAAATTTCCTATCTATATCCATATCCATATCCACAGATTTTCTGTGGATATCCATGGATATATCCATATCCACAGACGCCTATCCCGCGTACGTCGTCGAATTAAAATAACGCATCAACAACTAATGGGCCGCTCTGAGTCACGCAGTTATTGAACGTGCTGTTGGCGAGTTGCGTCAACGTCTACCGCTTGCGTTCGTGCTGAAGAAGAACATTTTGAGCACGTGTTGTCATACAGATGATGTGATATGACACGTGTGGCTTTTTGGAAGATAATTACTGTAATTCGTGTTTGTCGCTATTCAGTTAAACATTTTTGAGCCGAAACATAATGCTACCCTCTATGAATTCATTGTTGTAAACGGCCAAACTATAGCCTCTGAATTTCACAAGGTAGTGTAGCTGCAGCATTTATCTGAAGTGGGCTAAATTACAGTCGTTTACTTCACGTTTCTTTGTAATATAGCGTGCCAAAAATTATTAAAGTCGGCCAATGTTTTACGAAGTTTTTCAAAAAATAAAAGTGAAACGTTTTTATTGAGACACCGTGTATAGTCAATAGCGTGGCGTATCGGTGATTGCAGAGACTAGTGTCGATGAACATGCCGTTGAATAGCGACGGGACAGTCATGTTTAACGCGACGCTATTCGCACTCATCCGCACCTCTCTTCATATCAAGACAGACGGTAAAATCCAGGAACCTTCTTCTAGGCGCATCTAGCTGTACAACATTCTCATTCGCCATATGGTGGGGTCTCGATGCCATTTCTAAGCTGTTGATCTGCTATTTTCGCTGTGTGTAATTTTTTATTAAATGTTTATGTTTAGCTTGATATGAGCAGAAAACATTTCCACAAAACACCGTTAGGTGTGTACAAATGGCTGCATCGTGAGATCTTACGTGCTTATGACAATCAGTCAATCAAAGAACATTTGTAGAGCGCCATAAGGCCTATGCCGCGAGCTAATTAAACTCGAAATGTACTAACTTGGTCGAATTTCATCTTTTGCTGAACGTATTATTAATTTCTGGAATAGCTTATTCGAAAAGTGTTTCGCCTATATGAAAAAAGATGTTGATTTTATTTTATTGTTTTATTGTTTGCAACATAATGTTCAAATGGATGAAAACAAAATGTGAATTTCACCTAAACGTTGAGTTCTTTGCGCGCGTTGTGTTGCTGGCAGGCTGTATTGACGAAGCGAACGAAGAACTGCGATCTGTGATATTGCGAATCTGGAAACGAACTCCGCTAAAATTACTTGACGAAATTGTGCCTCCGGCCGGCAGTAAGTAACGACGTCCATTGTCGTCTTTATTAATAACGAAAAAAAAATCTACGCTAATGCTAAAGAGTATAACAACAAAATTTCAAAAACTGTATGATCAAATTTAATGTACGTAGGCGACGTTATATAAGAACGTTTTGAGATTGTGTTTAAAAGTCGCAAGTGTGGAGTCTGTATTTGATCTAGCTATAGTGACCATTCAACAGCATTATCACAATTTGGACTGTTGATGTTCTATTGTGTATCATGATGTGTGCAGCGGAGGAGAACGACGTGACGGTCGGCAAGTTCTACGCGACGTTCCTGATTCAAGACTACTTCCGACGATTCAAAAAGCGCAAAGAACAGTTGCGGAAAGCCAGCGTCAGAGAGCACGCCAACGCGCTCCAGGTATAACCAGCTTCTGTTGTCGCTATTTTTATAATCCAGCATCATAGGCGTAGCCAGGAATTGGAGTTGGGAGGGGCGGACTGAGACTTAAAGAGCCAAAAATCGAGGCTGAAAGCCGAGGGCAGGGAAAAGGTTTTTTGGGAGAGGCAGCGAACCCCCTTCCGAGCCCACTCTTTACCAGGTAAGAGCGCTGGGGATGCTGGAAGCTCCCAAGAGGAAGGGTAGAGACGTAAACGAATTTTTGGACATGAAAAGCCGTCAAAATTCATGCAGCGAATATAAATTTTGTTATGTTTGCTGGACAAATCTGCATTTACAACTGGAGTTGGAGGTGGCGGTCGCTCCTACCACTCCCTTGGCTACGCCATTATCCAACGTCTCTAGATAGAGGAAAGATACAACTGTTTGCTGTTGACAGTCAAACCCACGGTTTCCTCGAGCCCAACTTCACTTCAGCACACAGTTGCTGTTGTTATCTGTTAGCCGTGGCGACTATAAGTCAAAATCTTATTAGTGTTGTTGCGAGTGTTGTATACATGGGCGTCCACGTGACTGGTCCAGGGGCACTGTCCGCACGGAAATGGAAACAATAAGCAACTATGCCATGCTTATCTAATCGAACGGCGTGCGATAAACGTCCGACCATAAAACAGTTTGATTCGAAAATTGATTTGAAAATTGTGTAGAGATTTGTTTCAAACCAGCTTCTGTAGGATAGGCCTACTAGATGCCAGTCTTTTGAGGTTCTGCTCCCCATCCTGTAGCCTAAACTTTTTGGGCGCCCGTGATTGTGCATTCTGTTGTGATATTGTGAGTTGATAATGTTGTCTGAAGTACACGTACATCTCCAAAAACTGTATTGCAAAATATAAGTTACCTTTGTAGTTCTGGAAGTTTGTATGCGGAAAAACACCATAGCAACAACAGTGGCGTATTTAGGATTTGGCAAAGGGAGGGGGCATGGCGAGCGCAAGCCTATAACGGGGGTCTGGGGGCCAAGCCCCCAGCGGGGTGCAGGGGCAGAGCCCCTGGTCGGGGGGTCAGGAAGGCAAAGCCCCCTGAAGCTGAAACACTTTTTGCTTTTGAATGTTCAATGGAAGCCGCAAATTCGCCCATTTTTTTCTGAAATTCGGAAACGCAGAAAATCACTGCGTCGTATCAGATGCAATCTCACATGGCGATTTTAATCGCATATTGTATCGGTATGAAAAACGACCATTAAACATTGTTTAATTTTGCAATTCTTGCTAGAAAACGGCAAAGAAACGAAGTCGCCTTAAAATTTTCATGGTCGGGCCAAGGGGGGGGGCATTGCACCGTGGCCCTCCCCCTAAATACGCCACTGAGCAACAAAGTTATGCCATGTGGCGCTAGGGGTGCCTATAATTATGCCCACCGTGTAGTTTGCGCGATCAGACTGGCTGCCTCGGATAAGCCATGACGCCGCCTAACATTTCGAATTTTTTCTTCAAAGCCACGTTCAGCCGTCTCACAAATGTGCATAGTCATATAAAACGCGCTGGCGTCGTGCGGTAAAAACCTCAACTTTGACAGTGTTGCGTGTGTGGCTGTGTGTTACCTTCAACCAGCATTATCACACAGTTGTAATAAACGCTTATAAATGTTTTTAAATTTCGTTCTCTTAATAACAACGTTTATTTTAACGACTTTATTTTAACGTTTTAAATTTTACCAACGTTTTTAAACGAGGTTTGGAAAAGTCAATGTGAAAATGACATTTATTACGTACAAATAAACCGGCAGATAAAAAATAGCAATTTTTGTGTTTAGATTTACTGACTTATGCGTGATGACAACAATTTGCTGAATATGAGATATAAGCTGTGTCTTCAAAGTAACGGATTTTGTCAGTAGGCCTACGTCGAGTAAATAAGTCACGATGTTTTACAAAGCTTTCAAGAAGCTCTCTCGTAATTCGCGTTTTTGACGTTTTTAGAAGTTTTTACCAACGTTTATTACATCTACAGGTGTCTGTGATTGTGTTGTGTAGTGTTTTGGCAGAAAAGGGACAGGGAGTCAACTGTTCCTTTTCCTAAAGGCGCGTACAGAGCGATGTGACTGAACTGAACTGAACTGTCACGATTTAGTTTACGTCGTTTTGTACGCGCATTTAAATTTTAGCTTCATGACATTTTTTCAAAAATACAAAACTTGTGGCTAGAAGTCTTCCATTTTAAAAGATGTAAAGGCAAATTAAAATTTTGAACAGCCATATCTCTTTCGTGGGAAATGTACAGCAGGCTGTCGGAAAATTGAAACTTGCAGCTCCAATCTTTTCACCCCTTTCCCTTCCCCGATGACGTTGTTGCTAGCGTATATTCGTGCATGAGTGCTGTGCCGTGACGTGTCTGTCTGTTTGTCTGTCTGCGTGTTGTGACGTGTGTGTGTGTGTTGGTAATTGTCGTTGTTCGTGGACGTTGTGTCGTGCTAGGACGGTCTGCGCGCGGTAGTGCATGACCTTGGACCTAAGATACGCCAGGCGCTCTCGTCCAACGAGGAAGACGACGAGGACGCTGCCAGCAGGGTATCACGCACTCACGATGATTTGATAGGCCTAATTCTGCGAGAAACAGACATCAAACGTAAGCAAACAAAAAAGCACGATATAAGCGCAAAAACACAGAAAAAGCGGGCACGTAATGAAAGCTTGACACTGTCAGGTGTATGACAGTGTTCAGAAAACATTTCAGAAAGCTGATACACTGTGCTGAAATAAGGCATGGAATTGAGTTTACTCACTGAATTTTCAACTGCTTTGACTACACCTTCTTTTTATCGTAAGCCTACGTGTTCTATTTATTTGCTAAAAAAATTTTAAAAAATGGTGCCGTTTTGTTTATTTTTAAGATACCGGTATCATTCTACGTAATTTAATCTGCAAGTTAATCTTTAAAATCGCAAAATTTTATATTAACAAAGTTTAATTTGACACGTCGACATTGTGCGTTATACAAATTTACTTACTCGATTCACAAGGTAGTGTAGCGACGCGTTTGAGTGTGCAGACGGGATGATCTTTAACAACCGCGCAATTGCAAATTAACTGCAAAGTATCGTGGCGAAAACAACGCTGGAAACAGATCAATGTTTGATGCGGGTATGACAAAAAACCTATATGACCTCTCGGTATGTTTATGTCCAGGGTGAGCCATAAAAACATGGCACTTTACTTTTGTATCTTCTCCAATTATTGACCAATTTTCAAAATTCTTTCACTGACACACTCTGCGGACAATTTGCAACAGTGTGATTATTATATATCTTACCACATCGCAAATGCGTCTCTACACTAACTTGTGGAATATGAATGAAATACGCATGTATAACGATAATAACAAACAAACATTTTAGTAAAATTGAAAAAAAAACACTTTAGAGATCAACATTGTGGTGAATGATTTGTATAACGCTAGACCGTGTGGGTCTAACACAGTCTAGTGTCATACGGATCATTCACTGCAATGTTGGTCTGAAGTGTTTTTTTATTTATTGTTTTTATTATCATTAGTTTTACTTACATTTATGTTTCACAAGGTAGTGTAAAGATGCATTTATAGTGTGGTGGGATATATAATAATCACGTTATTGCAAACTATCCGCAGAATGTGTTAGTGAAAAAATTTTTAAAATCGGTGAATAATTGGTGAAGATATGGACAAAAGTGAAGTGTCACGTTTTTATGGCCCACGGTGTATACACGTATGTCTACGATGCTGTGCACAGAGTAATTACGGGATCCTGGGTACGGTGATTTCGGCGTTGAGTCGCAGTCCGGGAGCAGGACAGACGGCTTTGACATGCAGTCGCAGCAACTCTGTGATCGTCGAACACGCTGTCGCCGTGTCTCCGTCTCAGGACAATAAACTGTCACCAAGCAACTCACTCAACGTCGACAGTCGTCATCTGTCACCGTCACCCGCGCCTGGCGCCGTCAGGTGCAACTAGAACACGCACTTTATAAACGTTTAATAACGCGCACAAAAACACTTTTTCTGTTTTCCGAACGTTTTTTTCAAAAATGTTTAATGAACGTTCAGCGGTCGGTGTGAAAATGACGGTGATTTAACATATACAAAAACTGATGCGTTACTGAAAAGATATCAAGTACTTACCGAATGATATACGAGCGTACTCGATTCATTTACTAGTGTTACGTTATGCACAATGATAAAATCATTAAAATGCGATGAATAAGTCACAGTATTTTACTTTGCTGCTGTTTTGCTGCTAGTTGTAGTGGTCTCGATCAACTAAGTAAGTTGTTCGACGCCGGCAGTATTACTACATGTATTTTGATTGGCGTCCGCCAGCAGATTCTAACCAGCCACCCTGGTCAACGCAGTCTGGCCACCCTTCTGTACGTAGGCGCAGTGAGTACTAGCGACAGCTGGGGGACGTAAACAGGGACACTGCGCGTTGCACTATCCCGCTGTCCGGATTCTGGCAGTGCAAACTGGTGTCTGGCTGTGGGCTAAGGAAACGGAGATCAGCGCCGCCCTACAGGTCATGCGACTCTGGAAAAAACGAAGGTTTACTTTTTACGTATGTATTCGTTCTACTGTACATGTAGGTCCACGTCGTTCCTCAGTGTTGACTATATGAATCATCATCAGCGTCACGTGGTACACGTAGACACCTCCTCCGCCGTGACGTCCCCGCCCAATGGTCTGACGTCATCGGAAGATGAGTCGCACCTGCCGCTACGTAGCAGGTATGATCACAGATGTAAGAAATGTTAGAAAGTCGAAAAGTTGAAAAAAGCTTTTTTATTAAGTTTAAATGAAACGTAGCCCTATTTTTGTTTAACGTGTTTATTAAATCCATTGCTTGGAGAGACTCTACAGAGCATACGGAGAAATGCAGTAAAATAATAACAATAATGTCGCAACTCAGTACGGAGCGGCAGCGGTAAAACGGGCAAGCGTTGTAAACGGATGTGAATAAATGCATGAACTAACGAGCAAACGAACGAATGTTGCTGACAGGAGTTTCAACGAGCACAACGGACAACGTCGAAGCACTCTGGCGACAACGATGGCCGCAGCGTCATCCGTGCCTGGAAGCACTGGACGTGACGTCAGTGCCTCGTGACGTCATCATCATTAGTGTCTCTTGACGTCATGGTCAGTGTCTGGAAGCACTGGACGGCGAGCGTCAAGGTTCAGTCGCGGCTCGTTCAAACTGGACTGCACCAAGCGGCAGCAGCAGAACAACGAACACCGTTTTCTTGTCAAACAACTCAGTCATCCACTCAGACTCGCTCAAGCACAGGTCCGCCGCTTCCAGCCTAGCTTATTGCACATATGGTATTTTAAGGAATTTTCAAAAGATACACCAAATTTGCCGTAGGAGGTAGGATTGTGGGAAGACTGTTCCTTTTCTCGTCTGACTAATAGGCTTGGGGTGTCCTAAGTTCTTCCAGCGGCGAACGGAACTGATCCAGTAAATGGGATTTGATGCATTTTGAACTTTGAAATAGGCCTACTGATAAAAACTGTTAAGAAATTTACTTTCGACGACGTCAGGTCTCTGTGAACAGCAGCGTACAATTTTAACGTTACACAAAACGAGTTCAGTGATAGTCTACAGAAATATAAAATATTGTAATAACTATTACTGATTATTGTAATAATAATACGCTAAAATATTAAGCCTGTGTTTGACTGATACACAAAGACTGCGGTAACGGACCGTTATGGAATAGTACGACATTATACTCGTAGGCCTTTAATTGACACAGCCTGCAGATGAGTCCTGACTAAAATTAGAAGGCACTGAGTGTTTGTACCGCAGGCCATGGCGCTAGTCGGCATGTCAACAAATGGTCAGCGCTGGTCAAGGACATCAGTTGACGAGACGTCTACTACTACAGCGCGTCAACTGTCTGCACTGTCACCTCGGCGTCACTCGTCCGCCGTTCATGGTCTGTAGTCGCCTTACCTCTGTTAAACTACGGTCAGGAGTGTTCAAAGAACCTTTATTACACTTTAGGCTTAGCACTGATTTAACCGAGACTTTATTTCACCGCCCGCAATGGAAAAAACAATAAAAAATATAACATTAAACTAATTGTACATGCTTTAAGTATGTAGGCCTACTAGGTTTACTTACATATACGTAAGTGCGGTCACAATAATGATGCGTATACTGCATATAATTGTCGAGTGTGAAAAATGTGACGCTGTGTATGACAGCAGAGCTGTCAATCAAAGACACTGATGTGACGCATCATCATCATCATCAGCAGCAGCAGCAGCAGCATCAGTCGAGTCACAGAGCGCTGGAAGCGAGCAAATCATTCAACTCAACTCCTTCACCGACTCCGTCTGCGTCTAACGGCGTCGGACGACCGCTAGCTCGCCAGGACCACGTCCGTGGCAGTGCCGACAGCCTCGTCACCAAGGCATCATCGCACTACTGAATACTAAAATGCTCATATTTTTGCAGATGGAAATTACTGCTCTGTCAGATGTTATATCAGATGCCTGTCAACATTTCACCTACTTTACTAATGATTCCTTAGTGACATGACACAGCAAAAATTTAACCAATCAACTTTTATGAATCGTTAAACATTTATAACACAGCTGTAACACAGACGCCAGTCTATGTGGTCAACTGATGTCAAGTCACGACGAAGGAAACCAAAACTGCAAACTTTTCTTACTCCAAAAATTTAGGTAAGAACGTTTCAGACAAACCCCCACACGACAAAGCATTTTATTCTACGCCGTATTTACGTACGGTACTATATGTTATGTTGTTGTTAACATATTTCCTGCATTTCATTTCATCCGTTTTTATTAGCAGTAAGTGTCCAGAAATCAACTTTAAATAAGTCGTATACAGGGTTTTGTCGTAACGAAGTCATTGTCACGGAGGTCTTGTTGTCGTTTGGGTCGCGACGCTTGTTTGTGACTGGCGTGCGTATTGTGAAAATGCAGGTGTTGACGTCGGAAGGTCTGCTGCGATACGTGGACTCTCGCTGCGTTCAGCGCGAGTTGTCTGAGGTGGCCGGTGGCATCAGCCAGCAGCAGATGGACGAAGCCGCCCACGAGCTGCTCTACATGCGCCAGGAGGACGCACCTGCTAGGACTACCATCGCCCAGACCACCCCGGAGACCATCCAGACATTCACTCAGACCACCCACACCCCCGCCACGCAGCGGCCGCCCTACTACGAACACCTGGGCGGCTACGGCATGCACGAGCTGCACGACTTCAACCAGTACTCAGCGTCATCATCAGCGGCGGTGACCAGTCGACCGGCGGCCGTGGCGACCACCAGCGCGTCGGGGTCCGGCGTGTGGTGGTGGTGGCAGAAACGACGACGTCACAGACCGGCTGAGAGTCACAGCGCCGCGCCGCCGCCATCTCAGAGTCAGACTGGTACCGCCGACGAGACCACCATGTACATCACGTCCGTGTAACATCTGCCGTCGCCTCGTCGCTAACAGTGCAGTCTGTTATGCCTACCCTACCGTCGTCCCACAGACGCCGATCATCGCTATTTATCAGTCAAAAAGGTGCCATACTCCTACTGGGGCGTAGGCGGGGTGCTCATCTCCCTTTCTGTGGCCGTTGAGCCCGTAGTTTGATAGACCACTGAGTCCGTGACGCATGGCCCGTGCGACGCCAGACCTACGGTTACCTTCCCAGCCGCAGAGCGTCACCGCCTTTTGATCGGCATTAAATTACACTGCTTGGTGAACAAAGGCACATGTGTGTGAACAACTTGCCCAAGGTCCTTACCAGGCAGTGCGCTGGCTCGGAATCGAACCTGCATTCCTGTAACATCGGGGTTACGAGTTCGGCACGATAGCGTTACACCACGAAGGCACACTATTTATGCAGTGCCTATCGGGAGGCAGTAAGAATTTGAGCTGCTTATCTTTTCAGCTCGGAAGGTTCGTTCGACCTCGAGGCAATTTTGCACGATAAACGCCGATAAACACCGATGAACGACGACTTCTTTGGGACACTCTGCAAAACTGGCCAAAAAATTTCGATATGCAGAAATTTTCTCGCCGATAAGTTTTGGTTGCCGATTTGCTTTCAGAATGAACTGGGATGCACTAGGACGGTTAAGATGAGATTTTGTGACGATTTTGAAATTTTCACTATCGGCAACAATTCGAGGTCTGTGGGACCGCAGGGTTAGACCTACGTACAGTATTATTATGTGGTCGTCCTAACAAGCCGCGTTATGGATCTTGCCTGTCTCTCTGTCTGTCTGTTCGTCTGTCCCGTATGGGCTTTTAACTAAACTACAAAAAGCGTTGAAAAAAATTGGCGTTTACATATGCCACGTCAGGGGTAATCAGTGTACCAATTTTCAGCTCAGAAAGTCAAAGGTCAAAGGTCAGGGTCAGGGCTAACTGTTCAAGGCGGACGGTCGCATATTATGTCGGCACTGGTTCGACATATTTTTCTAGTTTGTTGACGATTTAAGTTATCTGACTTACGGCTATAGCATGAAATGTACTGTGCAGTATTTTTGATGATCTTCAAACGTCTCGACTAATAATTATGAACGAGAATTTACTTACTTACAATTACATCGTTCACTTGAAGTACACTTTACGCGTGTTTTTGATCGTTATTTGATCGTTACATCCACACACACTCTCTCACACACAATATTATGATCAATCATTATTATTATGAAATTATACAAGTAGTACCACAATTTTAAGCCAAAAGTGGAATAAAATAGAAAATGGTTTATAAGGCCTAACGCACACGGATCAGTTAGCTATAGCTACGGTACGACGGCAGGAATGCAGCAATGCACGCGTTAACGTCGACGAAATCAGTATAAGCCTAATATCCCGTTTACAAACATCGAGCAATCATTGAGCAAACATCCAGCAAATGCATTCAAAATACACGTGCACGACGTGTGCTCTAATTGCTCGATGTTTGCTTGATGTTTGCTTGATCGTGTGAACGGGGTATAATGCAACTGTAATAAACAGTCGAGAGCAGACTGGCATTTGATGATCTGTTGCATATTCTTGACTAGGGGCCTAGATGTAAGTGTCGCTGATTGGTTGTAGCACCGCCCGGCGAGCTGACGTCACGCCCACGTGCTGTGCATATATATAAACACACACAAGACGATTTATCCCATGACAAATATTATCAGACGCCAGACAGTTACACACGCGTACAATAAAACACAAACAACCTTAAGCACAGTGGTCTACTGCAGTACACCTGTACAAGCAAACAATGGCCGTGGTACAAGTAAAACAAAGCCCAGCTCTTGCTAGGATAGTCGACGTACTGCCGGTAACATGCAGTTTTTTTCGGTAAGACGTACCGTTTAGCTACAGTACATACGTAACACACAGACAGAAGACAGAGGGACACAGCATCTTGCCATAAGCGCGACCATTAGTGAGGTTGGCTAACAAAAAAACATTTGCAAAAAGTATTGCGCTGGGTTTACTTTAGTTGGCGTATAGGCAATATAAAAGCGCCATGTTAGCTAGCCGAAGACAGCGCTGTGACTTAATTACTTATCAACGTCTAACCGTGTTATGTTTTTAAAAACGCAAATAAATCAGTAAACGAGGCCATGTGTTATGCGTAGCCTACATCGTATGAGCTGTGATGGTCGACGTCGCTGACGTAGTTGCGTAGATTGTCGTCGTTGTCCTCGTTGTCGTCGTTGAGTTGCGTCAAACTGACCAGACTGCGTTGATCAACACTCTGTACAGAGGTCGACGCTAGCGAGTAACAGCGACCACTGTCGTGCTCCGACCAAATCTCGCTGTCCACCGAATGCTGCATCATTCCGTTTTATCACCACACACGATCACAATATAGTGCATGAGCCAGTCATGTCAGTGAGTAGTTTCTTAACGTCACATCAGCACAGTTACGTCACATCAGCACAGTTATAATTACTGCCATGAAGTATTAAAAGCATACAGCTTACGTGATAATCGGAAATGATGACATAATTAGAAAAAAAATCCAGGCTATAAAGTGAACACCACATGCGATAGTAAAATTTATTTATCATTGAAAAAAACTGTAAACATTTTACGGTCACGGTGAAGTCATCATAGTTGTATGCGTAATAAACGTTACGAACAGAACTAAAATGAGAAGCGTAAGCGTAAGCACCGCAGCTTCGCTCGACCCCAACGACGCAGCTAGGGTTTCGCCGATTTGGTAATATTATTGGGTGTTTCCATAACACACACTTAACTTTCCAAAGAATCGTGTGCGCGTACAAAATGCCGTAACTCCGTAACTGGCAACCACAGAAAAATAACTTGACGTACACGGCGTTTATTGTAGAGCGTGTGTCGGAAAGGGTCATCAAACTGGTAGTGGTAACTTGGAGGTGAAGTTTTGGCAGACTGGTCTAGAGGTACTCGCTGTCGATGGTAACCAGGTTGACGTCGACAACAGCATTTGACCAGGACTAGAATGAAGACAAACAGCAAGAGAACGGAGGCGACACACACAACTACGACAAACCAAACTTCACTGTAAAACGGCGCAGCTGTCGTAGTCGTAGTAGTAGTAGCTGTAGTTGTTGCTGACTTCAGATCGGTTATCAGCGGTGTTGTCGTCGTCTCGCCGCCTGGACCAATAAAGCAATTATTGTCAATCAACGTTTCATGTGGACCTGGGTGGCGTGGATATTCAAAGACGATATGAACAATTCGAACGCGTGATCGTTAGTTACAGTTTTTTCTTTTGTTTTTAGTTAAGTTTCTTTGCTGCCTTAAGGTGGATAAAAATGAATACAACACGTTCACTGAATGACATACGTGTGTTTTCTAGCGTTTTTTTACTTATTATTTTTAATAAACGTCTAACGCTTGGTGCAAATTGACGTTGATTTTAAAGATTTGTATGCAGAAATAGAAATGCCACTGAAAATAGCAGTAGACATTATATTAGATATGATTACTTAAGAATGATGACAAAAATGATATGTATAAAAAAGCTAATCTCGAATGAACTTAGTCAATATGTCCAGTGCATATTTGCACGACTACAAAAGCCACTTTTGTTCGCAGAAGACTGCGGCGCGTTGTGATTTTTTTTTGTTTAATTGCGCCGATAACATGTCATGTACACTTACTTAATAAATTATTCACAAAGAAACAGTGAACAGAGACTAGAGAGATGAGTGACGACGGTTTTACCGGTCGCAGGTCGGTGAATCGCTGTTAAACAAACGACACACAGTTTATAAATTTTAGTCGGTTTACAGAACACAATGTTATATAATCTACATTCGCAGAAAAGTGCATTAGTTAAAAACTACGAAAATAGAATCACAACACAAAAAGCACAATAGCATACAACACAGCAACATTTACAATGTTACGTGACGCTGAAATATTAGTAAAAATCACAGACAGCATGGAAGAAAGAAATGGTGTAAAACTGGACAATTTTTTGGAGTTGTCTAAATGCGGTTCATTATGGGACCAAATCTGAAATTCTGGGCGACTGTCATGAATGCTTCTAGGCAATGGGCGAGCAGCGGTGAATTCAGAGGGGCAGCTGCCTTACCCCTTTATTGACTGGACGCATTTTATAACCAAGTAAAAATTTTGCACAAAAATGCATTATTTCTGCATAAAATTGTAAATAAAATATTCCGTCACAGCGTTCTTCCCAGACCACACCCCCTATCCTTCCGCCCCATGTTACAAAATTATGGATCCGACACTGCAGGTGAGGCAAAGACACTTGCCTCATTACGAGAAATGATCGGCCATGCGAACGTTACTGGATATTTGCAATAACGAGAGAAAGTGAAGCGTTAATGAGTACCAAAGTAGTTGGTCTTTGCGCGGTCGAAGATCATGACGGGTGTAGACGTTTGACCATATCGAGTGTTGACAACGACGTACATCAGATACACTGCCAATACAATGCAGCGCAGATGTTATAAACGTTAGAGATAAATGTAGACAAATACCGCTATAACGCGTCTTTAAAATTATTTTAAACATCGTTTGAAAACGCTATATAAATACATGATGACCGCTTTTGCTTTATGTATTGATTCGTTTATATTCGTCAAGTTTATGTCATCGTATCTAAGTACAAAATATGCAATTGTGCATAGAAGCGATAGTGATTAATAAAAAAAAAACAGATAACGATCGCGATCAATAATTTAAATACTATCGATCGCATTCCCAGTTCCGACTTATGTATTGATTCTGGTGTCACGTTTGCCACTCCCGCGTTTTCCACCCCTGTTTTTTTCACAGTTCACTCTCGCGTTTCGGACGTTCCAACTCGACTACCTCACTATGGTGAACACGGTGAGAGCATGTCGTACCTGTAGTGGTAGTGGTGGTAGGCAGGTGGTAGGTAAAGCTGGTCTTTTGTCCGACGTAAACTGCGCTTGAGTTGACAAACAGCACGAACTGCAGCAGCTCGGCGTTCACGTAGAAACTGTTCGACCAATCTATCCTAGCAACGTTTCCACTCAGTTCCAGCGACATCGGCCGGTCGTCGCGGTACATCGGCGCTACACACCAACCCACTCCAAATGAAAATGACAAGAAATAAAACAACATCAAAAAGTCAGTGCTGAAACAGCACAAACCTTTGCCGAGAATGGTCCTACCACTTGGCAAACACAGCAGACTTAATACAAAAGCTATTATTTATTTTATTCACTACCTATAGGCACCTCTGCAGCCAAAATTCAGAATTTCCAGACTTATTCATTTCCGACGATTATACATCCGGATTTGAATCTTTTACTTTTCGAGCTAAAAATTAACACACCATTTAGTCCTAAACTCTGCCCTGGGGGACGTTCAAATCAATTTTGTTTTTGCGCCTTTTTGTTTTCGAGTCACGAGCCCGTTCCGGACAGACAGACGGAAAAACGCGCAAGACGCATTGTGTGGCGCATTAATTAAACAGTAAACAGTAATTGTGGTACCGGCGGGCAGTGTGGTGGCGACAGCGCTGACGGGAAGCTGTAGAGAGCCGGCGCTGTTATCAACGGACAGCAGAAATTCGTATTCAGTGTACGGCGTCAGACCGTCAACCAAGGCAGAGTAAACAAGAGACTTCACTGCAGACCGCAGTTGAACGGGTTCACATCGCACTACGGAACTGAAACCTTGCTTTGGACACGACTCGCGCACCCACAGATTAAACCTACGCAGAACGAGAACGTCATGCCGTAGCAAGCACACTGCGCGATACCCCGATCATTCTCATGCGATGCAACAGTACGAGAATGTGCAAAAGCTATTGACAAAAAACAATGAAAAAAACAAAATGAAAAAAAATTAAAACAAAAAAGAAGACAAAATATAAAACGTATTTTTATAAAAAAAACTCGAAAAAACCGTTTATAAACGTTAATTACAATTTACAACTTTTGCCGTTTCTGTGGCGTTATTTACATGTACGGAGTTGGTACCCAGTTTTGGACAATATAAAGACACTTAGTTTTGTTAAGTATGATTAAATCTGCGTATTTTATCACACCATAACATAATTTGGCTAAGCACAACAATATAATTGATGATAATTGATAACTGATGACAAACAATACCTTAAGATGCGCCCATTCGGCACAAGCGGATCTGTCCAAGTCAGATAGACTGAAGTCGAAGTGACATTAACAACCACAGGGGCACTAAGGTTGACCGGCAGATCAGTGGACGTGGTCAGGCTAGTAGACGGACTTTGTGTACAGCCGGCGCGCGTACACGCTTCCACGTACACTTCGTACGTTGTGTACGCTCGCAGATGACGCATCTCGATCAGCTGAGACGCTGAACTCGTCGCCTGCAGCCGACCGCAGACGTAATCAACGTTAAAAAATCCATTTTTGTGGAACATATATAAATTGTTTGAAAACGTGAAATAGACTCTCTTTTTACTTCACGTATTTACTGCATATATTGCTTTAGAATAGTTTTTAAACAATTTTTCAAAATACTGTACTGTACATGTATGACCACAGGAATAAACTAAAATTTTCTGATACTCCGTGCGAACACTATTAGCAAGTAAGCTAAAGCAATGAGGAAAACTTAAGTAAAGCAGTTATTACAGTAAGTAAAAGACTTAAATCGCCAACGAACAGATACGAACCAGAGTGGAATTCACGTAGACGTTGTAGTTCGTAATAATGCCGTTAGGACGAATCACTTCGCTGATTAGTAGCACCGCTCCTGACGACGTCACACTCTGTAAATAAAATATTCACAGAAGTCCACTGTCACTGTCCACTGAAGTCAGCCAAGAAAGACCTTACGACGGCGACCATTGTTAATATTTTGTAAGATTCTGTAAATCATTCGCCAGCAGCTGGCTCAGTCCAATCGAAAATCACAAATACAATTAAATTGACGTCCTACAAATCGATACGATCCACAAGTGAAAAATTATGTCTGCCCAGTGCCGACATACTGTGCGGCCATCCGCCTGATCTTTGATCGTTTGAGCTGAAAATTGGCATACCAGTTACTTCTGTCCTGGGAAACTTCTTTCGCGGTTGCTGTATACCTTGTCTTAACATTCTGCTGGAGGACGTAACATCTGAGTTACTTTCAAATGACTTCTGCCGACGTCTCAAAAAACTGGTTCTTTGGAAAATCACACCGAAACATTATCGTCTGAACTAGTTCGTTACTAATAGTGCTCAGTTTACCATGAACCTTGAATTAGTTTTGCTATCAAGACAAATCTTATTGATTGATAAGGGGAAGCCGCGCACGGTAAAGTACGTACGACGACAGTGGGTGGCGACACGTGCTGTGGCGTGGACTCAGCGGTATGCACTCGCCTCCACTCTGAGCTGGTCTGTCCGCGAGAGTTGACTGCCGTCAGTCTGTATTCGTACTGCGTGAATGTGCTCAGCTCTGGAGATTGGTCCAAGTACTCGGTCGCCAGCCCGCTGTACAGCAGTCGACCTGCACACACAGGCGACCACGATCTGCTAGCACTCATGGACGGAAAAAAATATTTTTAAAGTTTTTTTTATAAAAGTATAAAAAAAATACGTTTTAAATGTTTTTTAATGTTTTTTAAAGTTTAAAAAAAATTGTTGTTTTTTTATTTTTTAAAATTTATATTTTAAAAATTTTTTTATGTTCTTGTTAAATCGTTAGAAGAAATTGCTACAGATGTGTTTAAAAACTGCTAACGTATTCGCCCCGTGTCATGAAATAAATAAATTTTTTCTTTGTTTGCTTCAAAACACGAAAAATAGCTATATAGTGAACGAAACTATGAATGAAATATAGACCTAAAACCAAAAGCAAACAAACAAACCATGCGCGGTGGCGGCGGTGTGGTTGGCATCCCGCCGGTGCAATTCGTACTGAGTAATCACGCCGTTCGGCGACTGTGGCGCCGTCCACTCAACCAGCACTTGTCCGACCACGGCGGCCGTCAAGCGTGGTGGACTTAGGCCAGCTGGCGGCGCTTCCAGCGTCCTGATCCGAGCGTTGCGACTCACTGTGCAGCCGGTGAGCGTACAGGCGGACACGCGGAAACTGTAGTCGGTCCACGGAGACAGGTCTCTGACGACGGTGGACACGGCGAGTCCAGTGTAGACCATTAGGTCGTGCGCCAGGTACAGCGTGTAGTTGACGATCTGACCGTTGGGCACGGCCGGAGCACGCCAGCTCACAGCCACGGCGTTTGCTGACAACGCTTCCAAGTGCGGCGCTCGTATGCCTTGAGGCGCTGACGAAAACGTCGTCACGTACGTCGGGGAGCTGTCTACTTCGCCTATCGAGTTGTACGCCGTCACTCTGTAGGCGTACGTTGTACCGGGCGTACAGTCGTAGTCGACGTACCATCGGTCGGTCGTCCGCTGAATCAGGCTGCCATTACGATACAACTCGTAGGCGGTGATCAAGCCGTTAGGTCTAGTCGGCGGTAACCAGCTGATCTCGGTCGACCTGGTGCCGGTCGCACGCACTGTCGGAGCACGCAGATCCGCCGGTAGAGCTTCATTCGGTCTGGCAGATGTAGGTTGACTGGTCGTACATCCAGCCGAGGTACATGCGCTCACCACGAACTCATACAGTGCGTACGGCTGTAGGCCGCCGACAACGTGTGTCACAGTAAGGCCCGAGTAGACGACACTAGCGTTCATCAGCAGCTGGTAGCGCCTGATTCTGCCGTTCGCTTGCAATGGCGGCGTCCAGGAGACCCGCACTGCACTGGAATTGAGTGCAGTCGTTCGAGGCGGAGACATGGAAGCGGGAACGTGTTCGTCAGTACGTGCGGTAGAGCGCCCACTTGCTGTACAGCCGGCCGACGTGCACGCAGATACGGTGTACGCGTAGGTCGTGTCGGCTACGAGAGTGTCGTCAAGATACGCCAGCTGTGCCGAGACGTCTACGTTCCACGGCGTCGACTGATTGCGCTGCAGGATGTAGTGAAGAATGATTCCATTAGGCCGGCGAGGAGCTGACCACGTAACCAACAGCTGGTCATAGTGGCCAGTGACCGGACTGACCACTGGTGGCTGGACTGAGCTGGGAGCAGCTTCGTCGGTTGTTACTGATATCGGCGGACTGTCGCTGCTGCCTGCCGCGTTAGTCGCTCTCACGGTGTACTCGTAGCTACATCAAGTCAACGAAAGTGTTATCAAGGTAAAGATGATGGTAAAGCCCGGTACTTGCTAAAATGCTTTTTATATGAAACAAGAGAAAAAGTCAGTAACAAGACAGGAAAGTTTCCACAGTACAGAAGTTTTCCAATATTTACTACAAATGGTCGACTAATTGGCCGTTGGATGGCCGCATAGTGCGCTGTGGTATCATTAGCTGACGCCAATCAGCTGCCACGCAAAATTGCTGTCACATGCAGTTTAACTGTAAGCTGGCATTATCTTTCAGCAAATCTATTCCAACTAATGAGATGGCGTTACGATTGAGTTATAATAACTTCTTCAAAACTGCCAAGAAAAACGGTATTTATTTACCTGGTAAACGGTTGGACTGTGGTGTCCAGGTAGGTGTAATAAGACAACGTAGTGTCAGAGGTCGCGTAAATTGTCTCTTGACCAGTCGTAGATCGTCTCGTCCGTCCAGAAGCTGACCCTGAGACAACAGGCAAAGTTCGGCGAAAAAGTTCGTAGCTAAGAATATTTCCGAACGTCGACTCAGGTCGACTCCAAGCGATCAGTACTGACGACGAGTTCACGTGTTCAATCGACGGAGCTCGACGACTGGCAGGTGGGGCCTGGAGTGTAGTAAACCGTTGCCGTGGTGACCGCGTACAACCGGCGACAGTGCATGCCTTTAGTTGTACGCTGTACTCGCTGTACGGTTCCAGGCCGACCATCTCAAACTGCCGGTTCACTCCGCTGTAAATCGGCGCGCTGCCGGCGCTGGCACTGCTGTACACGGCGTAGTTGAGAATTCGACCGTTCGGCTGTGTCGGCGACGACCACGATAGAATCACAGAGCGACCGCCAGTCACGAATTCTACGGACACTGCATCGAGGCCGGACGGCGAGGCTGGGAGCGTGGTGAAGTTAGTCCAGCCTGATACTGCAGAGCCAACCGAGTTGACAGCCCTGACCCTGACGGAGTGGTTAGTGTACGGTTGAACGCCACTCACAGACGTGTTGAGGGTCGTCGAAGACACGTACAACGTCCGTAGATCATCAATGTCGCGCAAAGCCCTAAGAACCGCGTACTCCAACTCGTACCTGCGTATCTGTCCGTTAGGCCGCACGGGTGGCTTGAACGAGACGAAGAAACTGTATCTGCCAATCATAAACACTGCAGGCGGCAGCATACCTTCAGGAACAGCTTCCCTCGTGCGTACGTCAGTCCAGTTACTGCTCACTTCACCCTGAGAGTTGACCGCCGTTATGCTGTACTCGTAGACCGTAAACGGTCTCAGATCAATGCCGACGTTTGTGAACGTGTTAACCGAGCCATTTACGACGTTGATAAGAAGTCCCGATTTTGAAAACGTCGAGCCGGAAGGATCGTGCTCTCGACGTTGAATGCGGTACAGACGTATGACACCGTTTGGCCTGAGTGGCGGCTGCCATGATACAATGACGGTTGTCGGTCCCGTTGATGTCAGCGATGGAGGAAGCTGGTCCTGCGGCGCTGCCTCCCACGTCCTGATGCGCTCCGACACCGAGCTAGTACCGCATCCGTTAGAGACGCCGCGAATGCAGGCGGCAAGGCGAGCGGTGTACCAGGAGTACGGACGAAGTCCGGTGATGACGAGGCTGGACGCGGTGGAAGCGGCAGGCCACTCGGACTGACGAGCGGCCGACTCGACGTTGATCAGAACACGGTACTGGTCTACGTTGGAATTGGGTCGGTGATCCCACGCTATGTACACCGACTCCGACGACAGGGCGCTTAAGTTCGTTATAGCCGGAACCAAATTCGGCGTGGCTTCCGGCATCATGACGACAACCCAACTGCTGTTAGAAGCTCCGGCCGCATTTACCACTTCCAGTAAATAGCGGTACTGAACTCCCGGCGCAACGCTAGTGTCTAGCGTCGTGTAGACATCAGCCGGACCGGAGTAGAACAATGCGGACTCCGTGGCACTGCTGGACCGATACAGTCGATATGCTGACATCAGTCCGTTGGGTTCGGCCGGTCGAAACCAGACGATTTCTACCGCAGAACTGTTGACGACAATGATCCGGGGTTCTTTCACTCCTATACAACACACATACGTACACAAAGGCAACTGACACAAAATGTACAAACGAACAGCGGCGTTATCGCGCGACAAAGTTTGTCACTTTACACTGTCAGACAGAAAAACATACTTGTTTTATTCAGTGCTTTGACGTTGCCGGTAACAGAAAGCAAGTAAGTAACAGGAAGGACATGCGGCCTGTGAAGCCTGCTACAATAATTTTTGGCTTAACCTCGAGGTAACCGGAGAGAGGCAGGGAAATTAAACAGAAATCGTAAAAACCTGAAATCATTCCATGGCGCGCTCGTAATATCTACCTTTAGCACAATATCTGCAAAATGTAACGTGTTGATAACTAGATCGGTGCACTCGAGTGGGACCAAACGAAAGACGGTCTAGGCTAACGACTAGTAACGAGTCACCGACCAACAGTCGACGACCGCGGAATAAGTGTGTTAAAGCACTGTTTGTAAATTGGTTCAACATTCAACTCACTTCAGACAGTAGTTATACATATAGTAGGCTAAGTAGTACGGTAGTTGCAGACCTAAAGGTTTATGCTGCGGCGTGGTAATGGAGGCAGCTGTGCTATTCGTACAACCGACAGCGGTGCAGACGACCACAGCAAACTTGTAAACAGTAAAAGGACGAACGTCTAGCGTAAAACGCAAACACCACGAAACATCGACTTCAAGCAATCACTGCCATAACTCATAATACTGACGACATTTACAGCCGACGGTGCATCAATACGACTGCTCAAACTGCTTTTAATTACTGCAAGTTATTTTTAATAGTTTTGTTTTTTTCTTCACAAATCTTTGGTCGTTTTTCATTTGCTCTTTTCACGTACCAGTACACAATCAAGTTTCTTGTGTAATAATGTACGCGTCGGCAGTTTGTTTTCTGAAACCCATGCAATAAACGCAGTAAATGATGACGACGACGACGATGATGGTATGACGACAAAACCGTAGAATAGCGGGAAAGTCAAAAGCATTCTGTAATTAAATTGAGGGAAATTATGCCAAGATGAAACTGGCTAAATGTTTCTAGCTTGCTACGCTGGCTCAGTTAGGTTTTAGCTGCTATTCTCAGATCCTAACCGATTGTCTCCCTGCAACAAGAGAAAGTTTCAGAACGCACCATTAAGACTGAAAGAGTAAACTCGAATGGTCGTAGCTGACACATTGACAATGACAGAGACGGGCGCTGGTGCGACTTGGATGAGACTGTAATTGAGCAGACGTCCGTTTGGAACTCGCGGTGACGTCCAACGCACTGTCACTGAATCGGGCGATGTTACTGTCACATTGGGAGCTGCCAGATCGGACGGTTTTCCTTCTCTTGTGACGCACGACACCTGCCAACAGATAAAACCGAAACTCCACTTACTTCGGTTTGTTGTACGACATGTGTGCAACGCAATAAGCTATACAACAGATCCACAACACCTTGGCATCAGTGGCATCATGGCAGAGAATAGGGGGCAATAGGCTTTGGCAATAGGCAATTGCCCCTCCCCCCGGTAAATTTTAAAGTGTCAAAAAATGACAGAAAATTTTCTCGTCTGAAAAATTTCGTCCAGAAAAGCAAAACGTAAAACTGAAAACCTTTATTTTAAGAATATTTAGAGACAAAATTGAAATTTCGATCATCCATAATCTTTTTTGTCGAAACTTTGGAGTGTTTGTCGGCAAAGTGCAACTTCCTGCCCGCCTACTGTTTTAACCCACAACGCCACCGCTACTTGGCATGTCAAGTTGTTGTACAGATTATTGTATTCGATTAAACAAAGTGATGGGCCAGTGAGAAGTGCATTAGCAGTAACATTAGTTACCGATGGGCTTGTGACACATCCGGCGGAGTTACAGACACGTAGCCGGTACTCGTAAATGTGGTAGGGAAGAATGACATTGGAGTCGCGGTAACTGAGTGCAGCAGAATGACGAAATATCTCGACGTCGTCACGAATCAGCGAATACCACAAAACGACACCTTCACAAACGACGACACAATCAGCACAAGATATACTCCCAGGTACGTGGTCCATAAAACAGTAAACCCTTAACATTTACAGACTTGTAACGCCATCAGATTTTTAGAATAGGCCTACGTACTTTCACTATTCCGGACAGTTACGTTAGGAGCTGTCAGAACCGATCGTTGACACGGAGTTAACACATTCTAAAAGCGTCGAGATTTATAGTCAATTGTAGAAAGGTAAACAATTTGTCATAAATACGAGAACGATAGTAAAACCCCTCGTCTCAGTTTACCGACAAATGACATGACGCATTGTTCGCCGTGGTGACATCTAGCGGTGAACAGGAATCGTTCTTAAGAAGGCAACAGCGGTTGCTAAAACGCTAAAAAAATCAGTAAACTAGAAGGCGCGCGTGAGAGTGCATATCTCCGCCAATCTAGAAGTTTTCACAAGAGGACGCCACCGTTCCTGCCCAGTCATCGTGTGCACAGACACAGACACGGACAGAACGACCAATCTCATAATCTCCTCCAATGTTCACTTCGTTCCACTGGCGGAGATAATGAAGATCGCAATTTGATGAAGTCTAATTTACAGTTAATCAGTTACTTTTTCCGAAGACCTTCATACCGTTGGGCGTTGCCGGCGGCGACCAGAACAGTTGAATTGTGTCGAGTTGGTCTGTGTGCGTCTGACAGTACGGCGCGGCTAGATGTGACGGATCAGCCTCGTGTGTAGTCGCAGTAGTCCAGCCACTGCGCACAGATGCTATGCTGTTTGTCGCTGTCACTGAGTACCTGTACTCCGTGTATGGCAATAGATCGCCCTCTACAATGATACAAATGTTTCAGTGGCGTGTTTCGCTATCGTATAATGTTTCAATAGTGTCTTATTGCACGACAATTTTGGTGTTGTGGTCATTCTAAATCGATTGTCTTTTTTTCTAATATTTTAACTACCTTGAAGACTTCGTTCTGAAAAAATGATAATAACAAGATAATGTTCAAAAGAACACGGAGTCTCTCCAGTGTTGCAGCACAGTTGTAGTTCGTACAAATAAAAATTACCAAAAAAGTGGCAATCAAAGATCTGCAGCAGCAGGAACAAAAAATACACTACTGCTATCACCACCGCCACCACTATCTTTAATTGTTTATTTTTTGTTTCAAAGGTCAACTTTCCGAGGTGACACCAGATGCGGCCGACTTTTCGAGGGAAACACTTTGCGAACGTTGCTGCAGGTTTTTACAGGACAAATGACATTCTTGTCCCCGTTACAACACAGTCAAAACACTTAAGAAAATATAACATTTTCCTTGTCTGTCAATAATTCGGTAGCGTTAGTCCATAGCAGCACTGTCAGTCTGTCTAAAGCACAGGAAAAGCTGTCACCGGTGAAGCTGAGCTGGGTGCCGGTGTATACAACGACCGGTCCTTGCGCCGCGCATTCTGTCTGGTTGGTCGGTGTATCGGGAGGCAGTAAGTAAGAGTAGCATTGGTGGAGTGAATGGTCGAAGTCGCATTGGTCACAGTGAGCAGTGGCCGCATTCACGGAATCACACAACTCGCCCTGACCGCAGCCTGTAACGTCAACGAAACAACAATTGCCAATAAATAAACACATAACAAATTTGTTAATGATAACTAAAACTGAAACAAAATTAATGAGAACAGAAGCAAAACTAAAGCTAAAATATTTTTTTAAATTAAAGCCAGAAATATAACTAAATAGTAACAGCTCAAAAGTTAAAAACAAACAAACAAAAATTACATTAACCTGCAAAAAGCATTAAGCCTACTCATCACATTCACGAGGCATTATCTTATAACAAGCCGAATATGTCGGACATTATCTATAACATTGGCGACATGGTCTAGTGGTTACTGGGTCTATGGCCGATCGACGTAGTTGCTCTACGTCTGGCCAGGTTAGTACCTTACCTAGATGGGTGACTGTCTTTGGACTGGTAAGCCATCTTGATATGTATCAAGCCACTCAAGCCAACTCAGCCGTCCATCCAACAATGTGTAATCTCATATGGCAGGTGACGCTCAGTAGCTTTAAAATAGGCTTCCTGTGAAAAGCTATACAGTTAAACACCCTTCAACTTGCTAGCTTTCTTTACCTGTCAGCGTGTCTGATCGGTCCGCGCATGTTTGTTCGGCCGGGTTGTAAGCCGTGTGTCCGCCGCAGCACTGCAACGACACCGAAATGCGAGCAGTGCCGCAACAGACGTCGTTCGAACTGTTACGCTCAGTCGCGCTGTCGTACCGATATACCTGCAGTTGCGATACAAGACAAATGTCGCCACGCTGTTATCTCACACCACGTAGACAAAGAACAAGCAAAAGATCGAAAATTGGTTGCGATAATTAGGAGCCCATCTCCTTTGCGGCGCCTTGAGCCGTCGAGGGTTGAAGTTGAACCGTTGAACCGAGTGAAGCTAGCATACAACGCAAGAACGCTACGTACACATCTCAATTTCTCAGAATGAAATTTTATAAATACAGTTTACAATGTATTTCCGAATGCAGCAAAATATTTTTTTTCAGTATTGTAAGCTACTTTTAACGACATTGCCAGTAGCCAAAAATCATGGATTTTTTTCAGCGGCGCGTGAACTTTCTTTCGTATTCTGCAACTACACTGTATTCACTCTCTAGGCCTACTTAATCACGTTTACTCAAGTTATTTCTCGCTCTGAGAAAAAAGTCAAATGCTCGTATTAAGGTAAGAGTAGCAGCGCAATGATTCACAAATGAATGTTCACGAAAACAGTTAATCGTAAAAAAATTTTTTTAAACACCACTTAAAAGTGGCATAGCAAAAAGTAAAAAGCATTTCCCAACTTCGTCCAGAAAAAAATAACACCAAAGAAAACAACACAAAAAATGAAAAGTTGTAATCCGTGAATGCGTCCCGTGCTGCGCTACAGCAACAGGACAGATAAGAATACTGCTGTAATTCGATTAGTTACTTAAACCTATTCACTTCGTTAATATCGTACACGTAGTTTACTGTATTTTAGTTTACTGTAGTTTGTCTGTTTTTAGTGTTTTTAGCCATAAATCTACCCATTTGCTCTGTCTGTAACGATAGTTTTTTAAAGTAAGTTTCGTAAAAATTGTTTTTAGCTTTTGGACAAACTATGAGACGCTTCCGCTTGCATGCTTTTGGATTTATAATATATCTTGTGCTTGCGTTGTTAAAAGTTGCGCTTGTCAACTTTACATTAAACGAATATATGATGATGATGATGATGTACCTGAGTGCGGCCGACATCATCAGTACAGCAGTGGGTGGTCAGTAGGTCGACGTACTGCTGACCACAACAGTACTTCGCAGTGTCGATGACGTAAGCTTGACCAGTGACGTCATCACCACAGCAGACCATGTCTTTACTGACCACTCGTCCGCCGCAGCAGTGGACGTCGTCGTAGCTAGCGACCAGCGAACCTGCCGTCGACAATTTACATAGTGTCAACTGTTTACTGCAAATATCTCATCGCGAGACCTCACAAAGACTTGTACAAACGACCATTTTAAGCCCACATCATACTTTCGATTTTTTGTGGAATTGCTGTGCAACTTGTTAAACAGCACGTTCTACCACAAATCTACAACAAATCAAAGCAAGTGGAGTTTAATCCGTAGTCTGCATCTGCATTCAGCGCTACGAGCCTCTTATGACGAAAAAATCTACGAAAACTGACTAAAATTATCATTGTTACTTACTCACTAACTTACCTACAAATCATGCCCACTGCCCTCAGTGCTGACAGAAAGCAGCTACAAACGGTGACCCTGTGAGATTTCTGCCGCGTGATGCACTGAATGCAGAGCGCAGACGCAGGTCAACTCAGCCTGGCTATCCGTCAGTGGGTAAGCGCGATCAATATCGGCGATAGCTGAGACGCAAATACACACATCGAGTGATGTACTAGCCCCCGTATCCGTGGTCTCGCGGTGTAAACTGGTGTCTGACTGATGGCTAAGGAAACGGATGTCATAGGGCAAGCAGCTCGTCTACTTACCGTTGCAGCAGATCTGTGAGCCGGGTGATGAGTATGGAACGCCGGCACAACAGTCGTTGCCGTGGTCGACAACCACGCGTTCTTCAGTGTCGTCGTGACAACACACCTGTCCATCCGGCACTTCTACATACCTGTACACGATTAGGCACTTTATGATTAATAACCATCTTTTGTAGTAGGCTGGTTGTAATAATCGTTTACAAGCTTTTTAAAACGTTCTTTCATCTTTTTCGATCTTTCTGAAAACAGTAATGTCCAAGACGTAGTGAAATTAAACGAATTATGACAAATTTCAGTGTATAAAACCTAAAAGACCTTCTGAGAAACGTCGTTTCTATTTACAAGTTAGGAGCCGGTGCGGATGAACAAACATCCGATTGGACAAAACCTGTAATGCGGCCTATAGGATGGCCTCATAAAAAGAGAACGCTTGTTGTCGTATACACCTGTTAGCACAGCACTGATAGTTCTGACGCCTCGTGTAGAATTCTCCGCCGCAACAAACATCGTCTGAGTTGAAGCGTTCAGGAATGTAGGCGTCATCACAGCACTCGTAACCCGCCACGTTGTCATACAGGCGTCTGCCGTTACAACACGTCTGCAACCACATCACAGTACAATCAGTTACGTCATTCCATTCAGCATACGTGGACGGACGTAATATTAAACAAAATATCGAGAGGGAAGTGGGTAACTTAGGTCAAAGCACCACAGGCAATAGCAACGAAATGCTACAAAAGTCAAGCAAGGTAACAAATGGAAACAGAAGGGGTATGTCCCTTCCCAGCTGACTTAGCATCAAGGAGATTGTCGTGAGCTCCCAAGCAGAATACGGAGCAGAGTCCTGGTATAGCGTGATAGTTATCAGGTTGCTTTTCCTATTCTCTATTGTCTAAATAATGTGTACAGCTATGTATGAAAACTCACCCCAGAACTACGGAGCGTCACCTGCCACACATGTGGGCCCATGTGGCAGGTGATGCCCAGATTACTGCCTCCCAATACAAATGAATGCTCCACCGGCACCTTAACCCAGCCAGACAGGCCAATACTCGACTTATCTTCCCCAGAAAAGGTTTAGTTGACCTCAGTAGTGGGCTAAGTTTAAACCTACAGATCAACAAAGTCAGTTTGTCCGTAGACGGTCACCTATCCGCATAGTAATCAGTCATAGCTTTATCGAGCTCAACTCATTAACTAACCAGGGAAATCTAGCAACAACGTACGAAAACTTGAAAATCGCGGTTCTATACTTCCCTCGCTCTCCTTTGTTGTTTCTCGGCAGTGTTTAAAAAGTGATTGTGAGATACAAACTTTGGGTCCAGAGTAGCAGTGACTGCCGCAGATACTTTCAGTTCTCAGACACTGGACGTAGCCGCAGCTGACAGCCAAAGAACCACAAGTAGTCAGTTGGTGAGTGCTGCAATTAACACACTCTTACTAATACTACTTCTACTACTTGTTCTACTGCTACAACAGCTACTGTAGGCTTAACTGTTACTCCGGCCAACGTGTGTTCTATAACAACTTAGCAACAATGGTAATAATAACTTCACAATGATAGTAGAAATAACGCTCTCTTCAGTAAATTTATTTTTCCGTAATAAGCGATCTAAAAAAAGTTAAAACCTATTGTCCACGGCGCTATAGGCCTATCTTTATTCACCATAAAAACAGCAATTTCAATACGAATACAAAATAGAAAAGAAACTTAATAACTAACTACAGTTTGTACAGTTCATATACAGCAAAAAGTCCGTACTTTCACACAGAACAAAATACTGACAGTGATACGCATCGATACGAGTAGTAACAGTTTACAGTAATTCTGGTCTAGTGCCTTCAAAATGTTCCAAAATATGCCAAAACTGTCAGTATTGTAAAGCTGAAACGACTCAACTAACTTCAATTCCTTTACAGCCCGATGGGATAATTTATTTATATATTTATTTAATTAATTCATCTACTCATTCATTGGTTGGTTCGTCTTACGTGCAGGCAGCGCCGACGGTGGTCCTGCTAAGCTGATAGTTGACAATGATTCCGTTGCTGTGGCGTGGAGCATCCCATCGCACTAGCAGCGACGACGAGTTATGTACAACGACAGTAGGAGCGGCCAGTCCTTGTGGAACCGACTCAGCTGTCGTCACCGACACCGTCTCACTTCTCGCGCATGCGTACACCGTACACACCTCCAGCTGTGCCACAGACAGACAGACAGATAGGCACACTAAAAGCATTATCATTTGTCTGTCCACTAACCAAACGTCTCAGCCGCCCAGAACGTAATCCGTCAACCGCAGTTAAACATTACGCTGAGCACTTAACAAATTGTTAAAGTTTTTGACGTCCGGTGACTAAACTATGTGGCCTTCTTATCTGCAAATTGCCATATTAGTTATACCCCGTTTACATGACGAAGCTGGCTCGACGAGCTGGCTCGTCCAGCTAACATATATGCTCGATGTTTGCTTGACGTTTGCTCGATGTCTGCTCGATGTTTGCTCGATCGTACAAACGGGGTATTACTCCTACACTGGGGAACGTTCACACCAATTTCGGGTTTTCTGCGCCCTTTTGATTTTTGAGTCCGGAGCCCGTGCGAGACAGACGGACAAACACACGGACGGACCGGCGAGACTCGCAGCCTAATGCGGCCTATCAACATTATGTGTGCAGTGAAAACGTTCAGAATAAACAGAGTACGTGAAGTAGACATTGTTTAGAAAAGATACCTGAATATCGTAGACGGTGTAAGGCAGAAGCCCGCCGATGACGTAAGTCGTCGGCCACGCTGTGCGAGGGTCAATGATGACGTCATTAATGTACAACATGTAGGCGCTGATTGGTCCGTTTGGTTTCAGCGGCGGTTGCCATGACAACCTCACCGCTGTATCATTGATGACAGTTAAGACGGGTGCCAGTACGCCTTCGGGTACTACAGCACGTTGCATAAATCTATAACTCACCTGTTATTTAGTATTGATAGTATTGATAGCAGTAATTACGTCAATAAATAAGTAACGTCAATAAATGTAGCAATAATCAAAAGTAGTGTGGAGTAGTAGTCCTATTGTTAGCTACAATAACACCATGAACAACAGTAACAATGTGTAATGTCTTCCACAGCAACTCGATGAAGCCAAGATCCCAAGGATGTGGTCAATACAATCTTCTTATCCACTTTTTGTTCAAAATATCGCAATTAGTAACAAACAAATAACCAGAAGAGCTGGGCAGCTCAAACAGCAGCTGACAATAATAGTGGCAACGTGTGAAATGTGTTATGTGAAAAAACAAACATATAAGTAAACACTTATGCATCACGTATTCTGATAATTTTTGCAGTTGTGTCGTGGCATAAATTTTTTGTGTAACTGTGTAACTGCACCGTTTACATGCACACTTACTTACTCACTCTCTTACTTACTTAACTGTTTGCTTGCTTATTTGCTCACTTATTGACAAGGACGATAAACAACCCTACTTAAGATGATGAGAATAGTAAATGTTTAAAATTTGTAAGTTTTTTGTAAAATTGTAACAAAGTGAACTAAGTTACGACGATAGATGGTAAACTACTGTAGTCTTACCTCCGCTGTCGGTGCGAACTGTCACCGGATCACTGGAAATATTGTGACCTCCGTGAACTGTCACAGTAAAAACTGCTAAATAGACGGTGTCAGGCTCCAATCCCGTGACGATGGACTCGGTCAAATCTGCCAATATCTTCATCACTACTAGCGATGAACTTGTGACAGTAGTAGTAGTAGTTGTTGTTGTTGTCATCGTCGTCGTAGTTGTAGTTTACTAGCGATGAACTGTCGTTAAAGCTGGTGACGGTCAGAGTCAAGTCACTCACGGAACCTTGCAGCTCTGTCACCGCTACGCAACAGACATACAGTCATGCATGTACATCGTGGTCCATAAAATGCCACTCTTATTTTTTGAATACCGGTAGCTTCTTGAAACTTTGCCGATTTTAATTATTTTTGACAAGCAGCATCAAAATAAAACGTAACGCAAATGACTGTAGTTTTGACCACCTCACCTTAATACTGTCGCCACACTACCTTATGAAATGCGGAAGTCGTAGTTTGGCCGTTTACAACAATGAATTCATACTGGGAAGCACATGCGTCGGCTCAGAAAATTACTGAAACCACAAAATCATTGAAAATCTGTTACTTTGTCTTCATTTTAAAATCGTAAGTCGACAAACTAAAATGACGCATCAACAGCGAGTGGGCTGCTCTGAGTCACGCAGTTATTGAACGTGCTGTTAGCGAGTGGCGTCAACGTTTACCACTTGCGTTCGTGCTGGAGGAGGACATTTTGAGCACATGCTGTGATAAAGCTGATGTAATGTGACACGTTTGACATTTTGCGAGACAGTAATCGTCAGTCGTGTTTGTCGCTATTCAGTTAATCATTACTGAGCCGACGCGTGCGCTACCCAGTATGAATTCATTGTTGTAAACGGCCAAACGATGACTTCTGCATTTCACATGGTAATGTAACGACAGTATTAAGGTAAGGTGGCCATAACTACAGTCATTTGTGTCAAGTTTCTTCTTGATGTTGCCTGCCAAAGTAACATTTTTGTGGATCACGGTGTGTTTGCCTAAACTCCACTTGCTTTGTTTCGTTCCGAATTCGTAGTACAACACGTTGTACAACATGCTGCAAAATAAATTTACGACAAATGCAAGTAGTGGAGTTCACGCCGTATACGCCACAGAATCCGTCGCGGCAGCCGATCTACACTTTGTCCCAGGAGAAATTAGGTAAAGTGGAAAATAAGGGACCTCGCATAATTGTATCATCTTGGCCAACTTTTTCCATAAATATTATCAAAATTGGTGATAATATGACGAAGTTCTGTCAAAACAATTTGTCTTATTTTGGAGACGCAGAGTATTTTATGTCAGAACACTGCATCAAAACCTGTGGGTATATCTTCTTTGTAGACGTTCAGAAAACCAGCAAAACTTCGGCATATTTCAATTTCCAACTTTTGCAAACAAAACTTCCAAGATAATAAAGAATAGCGCAATAGATGTACTCACAGGGCAACGTCCAGTTGACGAGCATGCTGGTGTGATTGAGCGCTTGAGCGGAGACGTCAGCTGAACGCAGAGGAACTCCGCCGAACGTAGCGACCTCTAGCGACGACGGACTGATCGTGAACGCGAAGTCATTGTAAACAGTCAGGCGATACCGATAGGTCGTGAACAGCGGCAGGTGCTGATCGTCGTAGTGCGTTGCGTTAGATCCACGCACGCTGTGCACGTGCGCCCACTCACCGAAGTCTTCTGCGCTACCTGGTGACAAAAAATTCGACGGAGAACGATAAACTGTATCTCAAATCAATAAATTAAGTACATTTATTTTGTTACGTATAAAGAGTTGTGGTTTTATTTGACGTATACAAACGTGTTTTCAATTTCTTTTAAATGAAGATTCATTATTAATTTTAAAAATGAATTTTCCCAGCGTTTACGTTTTACTGCGCATTACAGCAGTAGTAAACTTTACAATCGAGCTACAACTGCTTATTAATTTTCTAGCATTAACCGATTAATCTATATAACCTATATTTAATAGCAGTTTGTATTCCGTCTAGCTGACTGTTTCTTCAGCGCCTCTGTAGTCCAAAACAGACGAAGGTTGAAAACTAAATAACGACAGACAAAAAATAGAAATGCTAAAGATAAAACAGTAGCAAATTAATAAGTCTAAATACAGGGTTGGCCAAAAAATGGCACCATTTTTCTACGCCTCATTACTTCACCAAATATTAACCAATTTTCAAAATTCTTTCACTGTCAGAATTAGAAGACAATTTGCAATAAAACAGTCATTGTAGATCCCACCACACTCAAAGTGTGCCAATACTATAGTAACAGTTTCATTACAAATTGTCTCCTGATTATGAGAGTGAAAGAATTTTAAAAATCGGTTAATATTTGGTGAAGTTATGAGGCATACAATAAATGGTGCCATTTTTGGCTAATGACAAACAAAATGACTTACTGTCAAGAGGTTGTAGAATCTTGATTCTGGCTAACTCGTAGCGAATATTTGGCCCATTCGGCTTTCGCGCAGCCGTCCATGCCACCGATATGGAACTGCGTGAAACGGGCGTGGCTACGGGCGCCGTGACGTCATCAGGCGGGGCAGGACTTGTGCGTACGACGCTTGCAGGACTTTTTGTACAACCACCGTCTGCAGCACGCATTGGAGAAATTTAGATGACACTATCGAATAGCCTCGGCCCGAAAATAGGGGGGGGGTGCAAACAACGTGCAATTATCTTTTAAGGGGGCCGAGTTATGACCCATTTTGTCCCAAATTTTGTTGCCATGGCAACGGGGGTCAATCAGGGGTAAATACAAATGACACCGTTAAAT
>Ga0209367_1000705_pt1 | contig 36240 bp, 17 predicted proteins | sample WorMetLIZISLAND2_FD_187412 | JGI IMG/M metagenome (GOLD analysis project Ga0209367, IMG submission 187412) | Marine gutless worms symbiont microbial communities from Max Planck institute for Marine Microbiology, Germany - Olavius geniculatus... ... | reverse complement strand
CAGAATGAACGACAGCAGAAAGATAAAGACCCTGGTGTTCGGAATGATGGATGGTTCAAACAAAAGAGGACGGCCTCACCGAGAATGGTCAGATGACATTGAGCAGTGGTGTGGGACAACCCTGCAAGAGTTAAGCCACGCTGCCCTAGATAGGCAGCGGTGGGCAGCGATAGTAAGAATGGCGTCAGACACCAACGGGCATTGAGCCCACGGTTGTCGATGATGATGATGATGATGACGGCAATCTTATACAAGCACTGGAAGATAACCGTGGTGTAACTCGCGTTAGCGCAATGTAGGCCCATTTTGTGAAAAATTGATTTATCCTTTGGGCTTACCTGCCAGCGTCTACCAGAATGTCCTAAGTTATTTACATGTTGAATTTTTAGTGTCTTGTCCGCCGAGTATAATATTAATGAACACTGTTAACTTAGCTTAAGCTTGTCAGTTTCCTGTAAAATGTTAATTACGCCAAAACGTATTTACAGTATATCGCACCGATTGAATATTGTGTTAAATTTATTGTAGGCTTATTGTCAGTTGTCTGTCTGTGCTCCGATCAATACGCTTAAGAATGTTGTCTGGATTCAACGAATTAATTGACTCTGCAACTGATAATAATCAACAACGTCGAATAATTATTGCTGCATTGTAACATTATAATCAAATGCACTAGAAAAAGACTTTTATCTACCGTACTAAATAAAAAATAAAGACTCGTCATAACACTGTAACACGTACGACTTTCTTGAGATGGTTGAGATCGAACTCAAGATCGATTTCCACGGGATGAGTCGGGTCGTGAAGAGGTCGTACTTCTTTGTCGTAGTCGGCGAACAAGTCTTTGTGCAGTCTTTTCTCGCCGTCCGATGCTTCTGTATTATCATTATCATCATCGTTATTAGGCTATTTAAACAAGAAGCTGGGCTGTCGCTAGGACTGGCCGACGGTACCGCCTATATCCGTCTTCCGACTACCGGTCGAAGAAAAAGCGATTTTTCTGAGTAGCTACAGTTCCATAGGCCTACATGTTATGATGCTGCTGTTATAATATCGAACGCTACAATCAACGCTAGAATACGATACGGCAATTTGGCGCACGTGAGTGACGGTTGCAGGCAGCGACATAAATTTGCGGGCAAACCGCTGCAGATAGACATTGTTACCATTGACAGCCTATAAGAACTCTTCATCGCATTATCCAACGGTATCATCGTCAATCTTTTACGACGTAGCCTACCGTTCAGCCGCAATATCATGCATAATTAAAATAACAAAGTGGTCATCCAACGTCTATGATTTTTACTGCATATACAAAGGCTTATGAAGCTTTCTATTAGTGATCAATAACAACTCACCGTTTCTGAGATACGGCGACTTATCGGTTGAAAAACGCACATCTTTCTATATCACCTTTGTTCAACCCCAAATTTCAAAACGTTTTCCTTGCATTAGATAGCTGAAATTATGTACGCGAAAAGCTGTGGCACAAGGCTAATTAACTGTGTAATAAGTTTTTCCGGTAAGATCTAGAGCGTTGAGCCACAATACATGCGGTACAGTCGACAACAGACAGACGACAGACGACACGCGTCGTCCAACGCCGCTTATATGGTCGGCCAAAAGCCGCTTAGAGCGAACAAAAATTTAATCACAGGCTCACAGCACTGAACATTCTGTCAATTTATTATGTGAATCTTTTTGTGTGAAGTTGTGAACTATATAGGAGTTACCGGTAGTAGACTGTGTTTACTTATTTATTAGCAAATATTTATGCGTGCGTCTAAAGGGGTGTGTCCATTGGGTGTGTCTCTCTCAGTGTTGATGTGGTATAAATTAATGCAAATATTTTCTTTTAGAGTTGTTTATTGTTATATATTCTTTTATAGCATAGTTGCACGAATAGTCATAGTTGTTAATGAAACAAAGTATGCGAGTGCCACGCTGTTGCTAATCGACCAAGCGAAGGATTACAGTAGCGTTCTGGCTATTGGGCCGTAGGCCTATTAAACTGTGCAGGCGAGGCGGGCGACGGTAGCCTAATACTGACTCGGAGCACTATAGATAATCCTAACCTATCCTTAACTTTAACCCCAATTCTAAATATAGTTTAATTACGTTATCGTGCACATTATAATTTCTCTGCTCTTCGGGCTGTTTGCTATAGCTAGTTGAACATAGCCATAGAAGGCCATATGCCTGTTTAAGGTCTGTTGAGGCCAGTGGTCGGGACGTTTTAGTCGTGACGTTTAAGTTTAGAGGAGGGCGTTTTCTGAAAGTTGGACATTTTTCTGGGATTTCAAATTGCAACCGGACGGTCGCAGTTGTAGTTACCTTTTTATGATTTTTGCTGTTTTCGATGTGTCATTCATTGCATGTCGCCGTTAACAAGTGTATAAACTGATGTTTTGTACATTTATTTAATTATATTCTATAGGCAGTGCTAGCATTGCTTGCTAGCTTGCTAGCATTAGCATTATTGCTTTCAGTTTGTTATTAAGGTACATCATATTTGCATCGATCATATTTGCATCATATGTGTCACTCACCCTGTGATTGGCTACATGACAGCCAATCAGTAGCACAGAGTGCAAATAGCTTCCAGATTATTTGCATCTTAGGGTGCAAATATTATCGGTTATTTTTTAATGTTAAACTTGCACTTAGGTTACAGGTACCATTTTTATAAGTTGTTGCAAATTCTTGTGTAATGTGTATTCTACAGTTGTAACCACCCGCTGCTTTTGCTTCATCTTTTTTACTGGGTGATTGCAAGATCTCAGCTTCATGGGTACCTTCAGCCCTTAAAGATAGGTGGTTACCCATGCTGGTAATGAGTTTGTGTTAAACGAAGGGTTGCCGACGAAAGGGTCTTCGTGAAATGACTGTGAATGGACAGAGGTATAGTTATTATTGAACAGTGAATTTTGTTTGGATGTTTGGATTCATTGGTTTTCGTTGCTTCATTTGGGAAGGCGAAGGCTCATAGGCTCAGTCGATGTGCTCTGTCCGAGCGCTCGATCAAACTGATCAGTGGTCATCACTGCGCTTCGCCTTTTGTACTGCCGGAGCCAGCCGAAAGGGCCGAGGCTGCCTGTCACGTGACTGCCATTGTCATAACATAATGTATTTTATAGCAATAATATTGTTATATAATGTATTTGCAGGGAGCTCCGACAGCACCTATATGTGGCTTAATACCACACTAAAAGGCGACGTTTGATGCCTTTTTTAACGAAAGATATGAATTTAAGATATTTATTATTTATGTTTGAAAGATAAACAGTTTTAGGGAAATGGATTTAAAATATTTTAGTAAGAAAAATAAGCCTGATTTTAATTTTATTTTACTGAAAATATGAAGGTACATTACGATACAAAATACACTACACAGTGTTTGATTTTTATTTTTTTCATTTAAATAGTTTTATGTGGAGAATTTAATAATTTTAGTCAAGTGAGCTCCTGGATGATTTATTTTGTTTTCATTTTCACATATTGATTTTTCAAAAATTTTGTTGTCAAACTACGTATCATTGTCCTTAACATGACTATTACTGACCGTAAGATCATACTTCTCTGTGCATCATTGTTGTAGATGCAATATAACTAATGATGGATGCTAAAGATGTCAGAAAGCGTTTTGTTGGCTCACAGTCACAACATCAGAAACACTCATATCAGAATGACAAAAGTCTTCGAGATGATGAAGAATCACATTCGCAACCTTTGCAGTAAGTTTAATTTTTGTGGAAAAATTAACTTATATTTTGACATATCTATCTCAGGCTATCAAACTCTGTTCTTCACATATTGTGCTGTTATACACTGTAGTAAAGTTTTGCTCATCATGTCTTTCTGTGGCCAGCTGAAAAACTGGTACTGGTAGTCAAATGTTTGATAATTTTCATAATCTGTAAGGAACATTGCCAAAGAGACTAGGCTATATTACACTTTTGGGTGAACTTATAGAGGGAATTGTAGAGGAAATGAGGAAGAAGAATTTTTTTTGTTTTTTTTTTCTCTTGGCTGTTGTTTTGCAGTATTTTGTGACTAATTTTTTTGCCTGGTGATTTTGGTAATGTTATTTGTGTATGTTTTTGTTGCAGTCACTGGTGCAGAATTGCTTTTATTGCAGCATTGATGCCGATACTGTTTGTCATTCTGTATCTGAATGTATTGGCTGATGAGAATTTACTGCCTGTTGCATTCAGGTACTGTATTATTTATCTATATTTTGGCAGTTTCTATTGCTGTGGTAGATTGTGCACTGTAATTTCATTGCAGTTGTACAATAAGTCAAATTCTGATTGCAATCACATTAAATTACTGGATTTAGCAAGAAATCACAGAGCAAGTGATTGCAGCAGTTGCAATGTGCATCTGTAGTTCTGTTTGCATTGGCATTTGGATGTGTGAAAATATTACTATTTGGCTGCATGCCATCAGTTTGGTGTGTGTGTCTGAATTTTGGCATGTATATTGACAATTTTGGTGTGCAAAAATCTTTCCGTTTGATACATGTATCTGTATTTTGTTGTCTATTGGCAATTTTTGGCATTGGTATTGCATTCCCAGTTGATCTGAGTATCATTCAGAGCAATTTTTTACATGCAAACTGAGTGGGTGGGCCGCCCACCCACTTGGACAAATCGCCCACCCACTCCAGGCATTTTGCCCAAACGGGTTAATCCATTATTTTCGTTAGGATGTGGCTGGTAGAGATAGTTTGGTTACCTTTACAGTGTAGTAGATTAACAATATTCCATCATCATCATCATGAGCCCAGTTGGTAACTTGATACAATACCCAATAAAGTTAAACTCATCTGCAGCAATTTAGAATTTCCAAAATTTTCCCACAGGTGACATGACGCCCCAGATCCCATTTTAAGAGGAAAAAAGAAAAGCCAGAAGAAAGAGGGAAAAATTGGAGATAAGGGATAGGAGAAGACAGAAAGGCGCAGAAAAATGGAAATTGCCCACTCGCATGCAACGGAGTCGTGGGTTAACAAATAGGTGAGCATGAAATTAAAATTTTCAGACAGACACTGCACAAATTTTTTGACAAAATTCTGACAGATAGGTTTAGTTGCAAATTTCCAACAGCTAAAATTATGAGTGCTCAAAATTTCAAATTTGTCCATATTTTTTTCGAAAATGGAAACGTTTTCCCCAAATTTTGCATTCTTGGACAGAAATTTTTGGACAGGAAGAAAAATGTTTCAACAATTTTCTGACAGTCTAAAATTTGAGAGGGGATGGGCGGGGCAATTGTCTTTCTTTTTTTCCACCTTTTTCCCTCCATTCAACCCTCTTTCCCTCTGGCAACAACGCAGCTGCCCACCCACTAATTTCTGCTTAAAAGTTGCACTGGATCTTTGGTAGCATTGTGCTGTATATCCACACTCTGTCATGCCAACTTACATTGCTGTGAGGGTTCTGTATTGTTTGGCATGTCTTACATGTATTTATCTATATGTGTACTGGTTATTATGTACAGTTTGCCAGACCCACCACGACTTGAGGGACCTCTCAAGCCAAACGGCCATCTGCTCTTAGCTGAGGCACTGTATGAAGGCAGACTTGTAGGACCAGAATCCATTGCTTTGGATCGTGGTATGCTCAAGCTTTGCAGCTTTTTACTGGTATCTTTTCTCTGTTTACTTAGACGTTTACTTACTATAGCATTTCTTTACTTGAGTCAGACTTGTGACCAGAAGTGCTTCGCAGTCTCAGAAGTGGCAGCTGACTGGCATGAGCTAATAATACTGCAGTGTACTATGCAGTTATCCTTTGCCCGCATCAGCAAACATTTGGACCCACTGCCCTAACAGGGGAACATTGGTAGATGGTTTATCTTTATGCTAGTTGGCATGATCACCTGCATCAGTCGTTTTGTCACTCCAGTCTATGTCTATTATCTCCAGATTTTTTTCAGCATGTTTTGCCATGTTCAGTGTGGTCTTTCAATTTTTTTGCCATCTTTTGGTTCTTATTGTAAGGCCTGGTTGCTAATCTTGTTGGTACAAGTCACAAAATGTGTTCAATAAGTGTTCATTTATTTTTTCTGATTATAATGTAACAGAGATTTATATTTGATGTTATTATATGTGTGTATTTAGGTCATCTGTACACTGGAACTAGTGATGGAAAAATCTTAGACATATACAATGGAGAAGTAAAGATTCTCGCTTCTCTTGGAACTCCATGTGGTATTGAGTATTATTACTAAAACTGAAACGTTGCTTCATGAATTGCCTTTAATATTGTCGATATTTCTATCTTTTGGTGTGCCAATTGACTAGTTATGGGTCAGTGTGGCTTTGAAGATTGGAGCCATTTATTGCTTTGTTTTGTGATTGTTTTGTTTGTTAATTTTCTGTTTGATGCCACTAAATTTGTGCATGTGTTAGATCGGTTGTTCCTTGGAAAATTTTGACAAACCAAGATCGTCAACATAAGCAAAGTGTAGTTGTATCTTAGTAAAGTGCGAAGTTGTTTTCTGTTAACAGTAGAAAAATCTTTCTATGGTAGTTTTTGTTGACCTTTTTTTACTTGAGCTACCTGCAGAATGTGAAAATGTCTATGTAACAACATATCACTTGGGATCTTGGAGTGGTTATTCGGACCCAAGTTAATAAAGGGTTTAGCAGTTTTCATTCATTGTTTGCACAATTATTATTTTTGGTAATAATTAAACTTGTAATAGTTGAAACTATAAAAATTAACAATCAATAAATTTTTACTGTATCTGCTGTCACAAATGCACTGACACACAGTCAGCATGTGTCTACTTTATAAAATGCTTTCTTGTGATGTGACTTTAGTTGAAGATTCAGCAATGAGATTTTTAGAAATTGATAGTAATTACATGTATTTTGCAGTTTGATTAATTATGTAAATTACCGCTGCACTAATTTCTGCAGCCATAACAATTATCAGTACATTGTGGTAGGTAGAAATGATGATGCACCAACATGTAGTCGACCACTGGGCATGAGGCTTGATACAGATGGTTACCTCATTGTGTGTTATGCGTCACTTGGCATTCACAGGATTAATGTTGCTACTGGTACGTGGAGCCTTATCACATAGTGTTCTCGTCAGACACAGTGCATTCAGAACTGTATGTTGTACGACTAGAGTTTAATATATATGATGTGAAGTACGGAAAAACTGACATACATTATCACATGTGGCATAGCAGTTTGTGACACTAGTGGTGGTTGTGTTGTGTGATGTTTTTTTTCTGTTCTTAGACATTTATGCATCTTTATGTCGGATAAATAATGCATAGCAATAATGCACAATGAATGATAAAGGTATGAATAGGCACAAGAAAATACTGAAGTGCTGAGAGTTCTGTAGTATAGGTAAGTAAGAGAGATGACGTGGTTTGTATTAGTAGTCAACTCAGCCTTCTATCCCTCTGGGTAGATAAATCAAGTACCAGTCTACTTGCCTGGGGTTAAGGTGGAGCACGTTCATTGGCGTCAGGTGACTGTGTGATCCCATGTGGATGGTTAGGTTCCGTTTGTCCACTCAGTCGGTTATACTAAAAGTAGCTATAGGTTTGTCAGAGTGTTGTGACTTGACGCAGGTGAGGTTCATGTTTTGCTTCCTTCTGGCGTCAACGTTGACGGCCGTCTACTGAACTTCTTCAATGACTTAGACATCGACTCTGATGGGAATATTTATTTCACGGAATCATCTCGGTTCACGTACCGGGATTTCCTACTGGATTTGCTCGATGGACGTGGCACTGGCAGGTTACCAGTTCGTCACAATTGTCTACATAGGAAAGCTACTTTATGGTTAAACTGTGTGGCACTTTTTTAAAAAAAGAGTCCAACAGAGAATGGTTTGGATGTTGAGCTCTGGATATGGCTTTGCGACGAGGTAGGTTTTGAGACGTTGGCGGAAGGTTGAAAGTGACCAATATGTTGTTATCTTACGATCGGGGTCCAGAAATTGTTAATTCTGTAAAACCGTTGTTTTTGCCTTAGAGCATGGTTGGTTAAATGACATGAAGAGACTTATCTTACTTTGCCTTCAGAACGAACCCATGCTCAATGTTTAGTGCTGAGGTCACTACGATGGGTTCGTTGCATATCTTCAATATCCCAGCAGACTAAAACAATCTCTTAGAAGCCTTGGTGAAGAGCAGTGTAGTTTGTTTAGATCACCCAAGTTGATTAGGTAGGAATGTAGGAATGTGTGATATTATTAAATCATAGTTGCATTGCACCTACGTAGAAAATGCAGAGAAGTTTTGTCTTTCTTTTTTGCACAAAAGATGGATATACTGCATCCAGTTACACCTTTAGTGGATTTAGGTGCCGGTTTGCGTCTGCACGTCCAGAGAGCAAACATGCTAGAATTTGTCAATGCTCTTTGGAGGTCAGTCAGGCGTCGAGCCTGCAGATTGTGTTTGTGGTTCACCATAACAGTATGGTGGCAGCATTTTGTCCATAGAGGTAAAAAAAGTTCCAGGAAAAATTTTTAAAAACGCTAAAAACATAAAAAAAACGTGGCAAGAATAAAAAACGTTTTAAAATGTTGAATAAAAAACATTGGCCATAATTTGTTCAACCTCTTGCCTAATGCCTAATGCTGCAGGTGCAGTATACCTGAAACTACCGTATAGACAGAGAGAACTTTATTTAATTTCAATTCAACTGCGTGGTCATAAGACCATAGCATCAAACTAACCAAATATACGAATTAAAAAACTTTTTATTTAGTATATTTCGACTAACTAAATAAAATACATCACTATAACCTATTATTTCTTTTCCATGGTACCGAAAGTACTTTTCGAAGCTTTTGATGGGATTTCCAATGCACGTTTTTTAAAAAATAAAAAACGTTGAGCAAAATAAAAAAACGTTAAAAACGTTTTTTACATCGATGATTTTGTCTGCAGATGATGACTGTGAAGCTGTGGGGGTGCAAAACAGCCACACAACTTTATTATGGGACAAAGACCAAAAGTGTGCAATGAGGACTAAGCTCTTTTTAGCGATCTGAGTCTTTTGTGCTACAAACTGGCCACTCCATTTGAAGGTTGGAAGCTTTTTTGAGACGGAGACGAAGGGGACCAGGGCTTAAATTTTTGGTTTCGTGACAACATCTCCGACCATTTGCAGTTTAGCATTTATCAGTCAAACATTTTCACATTATTTGTTTCGACTTCTTAAAGCAGCCTGGATTTGGTGATCTGTTTTAGCAAATATGCAACCTGTGATGTCACTGAACTGATTGTGTGAATTGTGCAATGTGCAGATTGCTGCGCTATGATCCACTGCGCAATTCCACTGAAGTTTTGCTGGACAGTTTGCATTTTGCCAACGGCGTTCAACTGTCACGATATGGTGACTTTGTTCTTGTAGTTGAAGCGTCCAGAGCTCGCATTATCAAGTTCGTTTGGCGTATTTATTTGAGTTATTATGTATTTAAATTTTACATATATTTTCTGCTTTTTTGACTGAACAGCAGCAGTAAAACAAGAATGTCACCTTTCAGTTATCACTTTTTTTGTTTTAATGATGCCAACATGCATTTTCAGAGAAAATTTCTACTTGATATCACTGACTATTGTGACATGCGCTGTTGTCGCAGGAACAACATAATTTGTATTTGCTGTGCTAGGTATCATTTGAAAGGAATTAAGGCCGGCCATGCCGAGATTTTTGTGGAGAATTTGCCATGTTTTCCAGATAATATTCGACCCAGTTCAGCAGGTGGTTACTGGCTTGCTGGTGGTGTAATGCGCTATGAGGGGAAATTCAGTGCCTTGGATTTTCTGGGCCCACGACCTTGGATTCGGTGGATTATATCAAAGGTGAGTAGAAGCTTTTTTCTGTTGCGGTTATAGGTTTGCATATTTTGTACATTATTTTTCATAATATCATGTTTAGTGTGTGATAATTTTGAGTTTTGGAAGTCATGAAAATTAGAACAATGTTAACTTTCAGTTGATATCAATTAAGAATTTTTTGATACTTAAATTACAGACTTTGATGATTTTATTGATCGATAATTTTGACTAATAATGAACATTGCTAAATGCCAAAGAAGATGTGAGAACTTTTTATATCATTTATTTAGCAAGTCTCATAAATGCATCGAGCCGCAGCATATTATTGTTCGTAAGAGTTTATTTTATCCAGCCGTTGTAAACGCACTAAAATGTTCATGTTCTCTAGCGAAAGAAATTAGGCTACTGCTTTTTAGATGCTCGTCATTGTATCGACATTATAGTGCTGTTTCATAATGACATAAAAATTTAACGATTATAGCATATTAATTTTTTTAAACATTTCAAACAATTAATCGTGTGATTGATCATTAATTTCCATGACAGCCTTGTTGTAATAATCTGCATGCCGTCGTTGCCGATACAGTTGCCACAGACGGTGGCGTTCCTGATAATGATGTCACCGAGTTCGATGGCGCTGGAGCTGAACGATCGTGGAGACATTGTACGCACTTTGATGGATCTAAACGCCGAGAGAGTTCTGTTTGCGAGCGAAGTGGCAGATGACGGCCAGTCGCTGTACTTGGGTGCCGCCATTCAGTCTTTTATTGCCCGCATTCGCTGGGATCAACTGCCGGCCATTACGCCCGATTAGTGTCTCGTTCATGCTTATTGTCTTCGAATGGCAGAGATACTGTTTTCGTCAGATTTGTGTGTGCGTTCCTCTGTGAGCATCGATGCCAATCAGACCAGTTTCGGCGTTAAATGCCAATAACTCCAATATGATTGAAGCTATATGCGGTTTTCATATTTTACGTGCGTTTTCCCAGAGACAGTTCGGACATGACTGTGCCGTATGATGTTGCTTTGTTCTTCAAAGTGCACCTGGTTTACATCTCAGAAACCTCCAAAACGTCGAGCTTTTGCAACTCAGTCATTCTTTCCTTTCGCTTCTAATAATTGTCAGTTACCTTTATCGTAGTCTTCTCATCTGTGGATCAACTGGACTGTAATTGTAGTTTTTGATTTTTATTATGTTTTTGTCCGTTATTTGTATTGTCATTGTGGTTTAACTGTAAAATTCGTCATTGTAACTGCTTCAGGCCAGCGCCTGTGCTGTCAATGTTGTTAAATTAACTTGGTCTAATCTGTCACAATCACATAGATTATTATGCGGTCATCCCATAAGCCGCATTGCACGCCTTGCCCGTGCGTCTGTCTGTCTGTTTGTCCATTTGTGTTGTACACGCTTCTAACTTGAAATAGAAGAGAGTGAAAAAAACGAAAATTGTCATGAACGTTCAGCAAGGCAGAAATAACTGATGTGCCAATTTTCAGCCCCGAAGGTGAAATGTCATGGTCACCAGAAGTGTCAAAAATGAACAGCATATGTCTCGAGTACTCACTGCTCGTGCAGTGACCTCGTTTACTGTTAGTGCCTGCGGTGCTCGGTAGTTGGATATATCGTGTTGGCAGCAAGCACTGGGTTGCGAGTCGGTGCAGTGTAAGAACTTGTAAAAGAAAGAAAAACTGCATCTTCTGTTACTGATATCGGCTGCACCCGTGGAGATTTTTTTCACGCTCATAATATGGCTCATTGTTAGGCCTACGTGTTAACGCTACTTGACCAGTTAGTCACGACTCGCTGCTGCACTGGGTAGTAGCTCACTGGGTGTCTAGTTTAAGGTAACGTTTTTTTGCCAAACCGTGTCTCAGGAATTGCCGTAGATCTGATGTTGCAACGTTGCATGTGCATAGAACATGGTTCACATTAGGCCTTATTGTTAAAATAGTAAAAAGTAGCATTTTTACGCGCAAAAGCATTTACCGCTTTAGCGCAGCTTAGCCATCGCAATTCTGTCCGTCTGTCCGTCGCACGGGTGAATCAGTCAAAAACGGTGCAAGCTAGGATCACCAAATCCTTACCGTCGGCTGCCTGGAAGACTCTAGTTTCAGGAACCGTAAACTTTTACCATAAATTCGAAGGGGGGTCACCCCGAACGAGAGCGTTAAATGAGAGGGGGTAGGAAAAATTTGCAATTTTTAGCCAATAAGTCGCTATTTTTATCTCAATAACGGTGCGAGATAGGGCCTAGGTTACTATTAATCACTAATAGGAAGTCGTACACTGGCTCTGGATGCCACCAAATTTAATGACCTTGGATGACCTTGAACGCCAAAATAGGGGTTTTATGGATTTTTTGCGATTTCTGTCTGCAAGACACATTTCAAGAGCGTATTGCGCCGAAATCAATTTAGTCGTGGAGAAACTGCGTATGAAATTTTCAGCATTGAACGCAGATTTCGACGGCCCAAGTCTTGATTTTTTTAGGTTTACGGAAACCTGCGCACGAGGGCATCAAAGAGCGGTACCCCCGTAAAAGTCGTTATTTTACCGTTGTTGGCCAGTCTTTTGTGAAAACGGTTGCAGATAGGCATGGACATGCTGCCCATCGCAACAAGCACTAGTGACGAGCTTTTCAGTCGTGTCAACATCGATGACTTTGAAAGACCCTGAACTTACAAAATAAGGGGTTTTTATTGATTTTTGCGATTTTCGGCTGCAGCGCACACTCCAAAAATGATCTGCGACAAAATGGCTGGAGATAGACTGACAGTTTGCGAACGGGAGCTGCTATAGGCTTTCGCGTGTCTCGTAAGCATTAGCTCAAATTTCTTGTTACAAAAGTAACGCAAATTAACTTTAAGCGTCCACAGTGCTTTTTGATTTTGAATTCGTTTTCTTTAAATGCATATGATGTTAATATTGTGCTTAAGCGAACCACTCGGCTTTTGCCAATTTTGCAGAAATTTTAGAAGATCATATTTTAAGTGCTGCAAACTTATTTTTACAAGATTTAAAAGCGATAAAAATCGGCACACTGCAGCACGTGTATTTCGTGCCACGGTATATGTTTTGTTGTTTATTTGATTAACTAATTTGAATATAGCTTTACTGGTAAACTTGGCGTTTATGTAGACAGCATTATCACGTTGGTGACTGTCTGGAGGATAACAGGGAAGATTATTAAAACTACCATTATGGTAGTTCTTTAGTTTAACATTAAACTACTTCATTAACTACCATTAATTGCATATGCACGCGTATAATGGAGTTCTTACAATTTTAGGTTAACCTCATTTTTGTATTTTTGTGTTTTGTGTTTCTGTAAAGGTTAAACTTTCTGTTTGTTGTAAAGTTTAAACTTACTGTTCCATTATTGTGTTTGTGTGCATTCTGCCTGAAAAGGCCGTCCCCGAAATGACCTATAGGCCTACTGTGTCGCGTGGGACGTTAAACCCTACTCACTCACTTTTGTTGTTTTGGCTGTATTAGACTACTAGATTAAAGTGTGACTTTGTGACAGCCTAATGTTTTTCGCTATATGCTTAGTGCTGCATGTCGTAGTAGGTAAGATAAGGGCCTATGCGCCTTGAAGCTGTTTTTTTTGTGCTCCATAGTAAACGAGCGTTGTATCGGTTAATTTTATTCTAGCGTGTTTTTGTTATTGTTGTTATATGACGAACTGCTACGACTTTTGTACTGCCTCGACCGTTCAATCGTCGTTGTCGTGCTTTAAGACTTTCTTGTTGCAATTTATTGTGTGAATGTGTTGTCGGTCGTTTTTGATACATAACTATTAACTTGGTACTTTTTGTAAAGACTATGACAATGTGGACCCGATTTTAACCAGAGCGTCGTCAATAGGTTTAGACAAAATCAGACGTTAATTTGATGTCCAATATTTTTTAGTAACTTTGAAAGGAATAGGGCCTACTCAAAATTTTACCTAAAAGTGTATATAGTTAATGAAAAAAGGCCAGTGTTGGGAAATATTTGTTCTGGTGCACGCGTGCTATTGGTATAGTTGATACGTTCATTGTTATGTTAACGGCGACAGGCTAAGTCATGAAAAGTTGGAGTTTTAGTTAATTTTTTGCGACAGGAAAAGAGATTTGGCGATTACGCACTAAATAAGCAGAAAAATAATAACAGCAGGTCGTTTTTAGTTTCATTACAATTATGAGGCTTTTAACATAAAATGCAGATTCATTTTTCTGCTTTACGATTTGAATTACGATTAAAACTAAAAGCACACTGACTATATAATAAATCACGTTTATTCAATAACGCTTTACTACTGAGTTCATGTTATCATAATGTTAGAAAACAGCTTTGGCTTAACGTGTAATTTGTTTTATACTGAACAAGCGGCCAGATTGCTACGCTTCCTGTCCGCTTGATCTTTGCCATAGTATCGACCTGCGGCCTCCATTATCGGCCCTTATCCATTATCGACTCGGCCTGCGGCCTTGACCTCGGCCAGCGGCCTCGATTTTCGGTTCTTGCCTCAACTCGATTCAAGTTACTTACCAACATTATAGGCGCTTCAGTATCCTCGCGTTGTTTTATTCGTCGATTGATTGCATCGATGCACATTAATATTCTTGATGCCCATGTTGAAGCATTGATTTTTGTGACATCACGATGCATCAATGCAATCAATCGATGAATTAAACAACGCGAGGTATGCGCTGCAGCGCTGATGATGCGTCACCATGGTGACGTCGTCTATATGACGTCACAGCTCTGCTGCGGCTTAAGTGGTGTGGCTGCAAAATTTTAGAAAAAGTGAAATTATCTGAAAGGTACGACACCTCAGCGACATCTCACCTGGCCCATGTTTAGGCCACGTACGACACGGGTCCGCGTGCAAAATTTCGCCGACGTACGTCGTGCCGTTACAAAGTTACTGACGATGGTAACTCTCAAATATAGTATAGAGATAAGCCTGATTTAAACACGTGAAACTACTGACAGTACTTATAAACCGCTTGTGTATATCGCGAATATGAACCCCCTCCTACTCTTTTCTGTTGAGTTTACAGAATCTTTGCCGTGTCTCAAAAAACCAAGCCACTTTAATTTTTTTAATGGCTCTGTGAAACATTGGCCGATTTTAATAATTTCTGGCACGCAACATCACGAAAAAACATGACGTAAACGATTACAGTTTTTACCTCATTTTAATACTGTCGCTTTATTTATTTTGTGAAATTCAGAAGTTGTTGTTTGACTGTTGCTACAACAATGAATTCATACTATGTAGCGCATGCTTTGGCTCCAAAAATCTGATCAGAGGACCTCAGAAGTTACGCGCTAAAAAATTGAAATAAATAACATTAGCAAACCACATTGGCCGTCGCTTACGTAGACTCATACTCCTGTAGGACAGTTATTAAACGGCTGTAGTTTAAGTAGCTAAAGCAGCTGTCTTGTTATGTACTGAATACGCCTGATTAAGTAGGCGACGGTGTCATTTCGTGCGAATCTGCTCAGATCTTTTGTGCCTATGACGAATGTGAACTGTAGCAATTTTCCCACGCTGAGTTCTAGGGATTTATCTTACAAAGAAGTGGGGGCGCCTATAGTAGTCTACACAGTGCTATAAGGCGAAATTTTGCTTGAATTTTTGGCACGGTTTGTGCTTTGTTCTAAAACTAATAAAAACTCAGTAGCGTGTGATTCTCTGAGCAAAAAAAACTACGCATACTGCAATATAAACAGACAAGAGATACAGAGAACACGTTTGTACTTTTAGGCATACTGTGCACCAGAAATGTAAAGCACAATTATATCATCATAGCATGATTTTTGCATGTTCCTTCACTGGAAAACCGGAATTCGTCTTCGCCCCATATAAGCCTACAGCCCTCTCGCCGACGACAGAAATAACGTTGAGATTGATACGCGGTTTCACGCATACCTTCCGTTTATTTAGGTCCTAGAAATGTGTCGTTGTCGCCATTTTTAAAGTATGAAATTTATCTGAAAAGTTGTTTGGGTTACGCCCAGATAATAATGCTATATGGAAGAAAACTTCTATAAAACGTTTAAATGTTGCCGCTATATATATAGGCTATAACTATTCTAGCCCATAGCGTGCATGTCATAATGGTGGGAAATTCTCCCCGTGTCATAATTTACATGTGAGCTTATAGTATTGATTATTGAAATCAAATGACTTTTCCGTTTGGTGAGAGAATAAGCACGGTAATAGGCCTAACTTTATTAATATATTGTGTTTTGCTTTATGCTGACGTAGTTTTGTTTTCTTCGGTGACTTGGTATTTCAAGCTTAGTTTTAAAAAAATTATTTTAATAATGTTTATGGTACCGCAGGCCCAAGTGTAGGCCTACTGTACTGTCTTTTAGGTTAATAAAACGCTGTTTTTTTTTCTCAGAGTCGGCGGCCATCAGATGCCGTTTTGCATTGATCAAATGAACTCGGTAAACTGTCCTTGTCATTGCTGAGCAGTAATACAGCGTGTTCTCTACAACAGTTCACACTAAACATTGCTGTGCGTTCGAAGATATTTAATTCCGTTACCGATAATGCATTGTTACTATCGTGTTTCTTGGTACAAGCATAACTATTAGAGCGCGTAGCCAGAGCCTATGCTGTTCAACTCGAGCGACTAGCAAATCGAACGCACCAATTCGATATTTTAGTTTTCAGTCGCACATCTCTAATTGACGAAGTTATTAGGTTTGATGATGTTGAACCGCCAACGAACACGGAATCGAAGACGATCTACGTTCGCGTGAAGCCAATGGTTGTCGTATTAAAGAAGTGGGGGAAGCAATGTTGCTAAATATTTGCATGGTTTGCGCTATGTATATTAGCATTATAACTACACTGAAACTGACTGTAAATTTGTATTTTTTTCTGCTAACTGTTGTAAAACGAAATTACAAACAAAACAAAGACAGAAAACACACTTATTAAGGCCTGCACTAAAGATGTTTCGAACACAACTGCCCCATCAGAGTTGACATGAAACTGCAAGTTTATTTTCTATGGGGATTTTAATAGTGGGGAACTCGTCCCATCTTTTGAAAAGGGGGAAGACGGTGTCGATCCTCCGATTCTGTGCCCCAATGCGCCGTGCATTAATGTTCAGCGCCCACGCAACGCGTGCCGATTAAAGTCGACCTCGTTGCCCGGCTACATTGACGCTTATGATCTGTTACATTGTGAGCAGCAGCCTTTTATAACAGCCAATTTGTCACGCGTCGACCGGTATTGAACGAGTCTATTAGAATGAATTGGCGCTTCCAGCTTACTCTATCGACCACCTGAACAACAAAGGATTGCTGATGATCTAGCGCTCTAGCCTATGGATTGTCCGTCCGCATTTTGTAAAGTAAAAACAGACAAAAACAGACCAATACAAACGAAATTGTTCTGCTTCTGTTTTATTTGTGTTTTGTTGCCCAATAGCTTAACCTAATTTTGTTGGCGAGCTATTTGATATTGTTACATACGAAGAAGACTAATTTTTTCAGGCTTATTGAGCCTATCGAGTATCGATATCACGACAGATCCACTGTTGTTGCCAGTAAAATGCAAATACTTGTAATCAAATATTGAAAAAGTAAATTAATCGCTAAATATTTTATTGCGCGTAAATCGTTTTTCTGTGTTATAGAGACGTGCAAGTATCTCTTGTTCCTGACTTGCAGCAGCAATTGTTTTTACTATAGGGCCTACAAAACAGTAGTTTTTTTCCGATTTGGTGTAGAATTTAGCAGTCATGGACGTTTGCCTGCAGGCATGGACGAGGAAACATTTGCCGCATTCCTGCTGATGACAAAGCACGAAGTAGTCCTCTATGCCTTACCGAACAAGTTGCCATATACAGACGTGCGGTAACGGAAAAATAACCGTCTATAGAAAGACAGTAAAATGGCAGTGCCATAGCCAAGGAGGCAGCGTTTGCAGTCCGCAGTCCCCGTTTCCAATAAGAGACAGTCCGTGAAAGATTATAATCGTGATAGTAATAGTAGAATCTAATGATTAAGTTACTTAAGAGATCACACACATCAAAACACTGTAAGCTGCCATACTGTCGCAGCGAATGGGCCGCGCGATGTATATTTATCTTTACAGTCGTGCTTCCGGGTGACGTCACGTGTTGACAAATAACTGAATTACGACGTACATTGTGATGGGCAACGTATTTTACTAGAAACTCAAAAATGTTTCTTCTAGGACCCGGTTGCCGGCGTTGGAGCTCCGAGGATCGAAGACAGTAAGCTAGTTACAGTAGGCTAGTTTCCAACTAAGCCATCCTGTATGACGTTATTAAAACGTTACAGACGGACAGACAGACAGACTGACGGACAGGGGACAAATTACATGTACCACTACCGCGCTTTGCAATGCCTGCATCTCGAAGTACATTTTCGCTTGTTATGCGGCCGTCCTGTTAAGCCGCGTTACGAGTCTTGCCCGTCTGCTCGTCTGTCCCGTACTGGTTTCTAACTCAAAAACGAAAACGCGTAGGCCTAGAAACAAAATTGCTGTGAAGATAGAAATAAACGGTGTGACATTTCTCAGTGTAAACTGAAGGGTTTATGTTAGAGTTTGGGAATTAGGTTGGGCAATTTCAATTTAGCGTCGGTCATTAAAATCAAATCTTATAATAAGCATAACGTAGCATCTAGCATAACTCACCTGCTAACGGAAATACGGACGCTTGAAGACGCAACAGCAGCAACAACGTCAGTGGTGGATGGATCTTTTTCAGCAACATTTTTACTCGCAGCCTATAACTAACGAGGTAAATGTCTTCGAGCATAAATGTATATGTGAGTAAAAATGACCGCTCAAAGTTGTTGTCGCACAGTGCTTCAGTAGCAGCATTAAACATCGCGTCACTATAGGCGTATAGGCATAAGTAGGCTACGCTCGACTGATAGGCGTTCTACGCGGAAAATAATTTTTAGGGGGTTAAAATTTTTAAAAAAGCTATGCCTCAACAGACGGCTTACTATCACAAAATGCATTATTTTTTCTCGTATCGTTTGAATGCATTTGAAATATTAATTATGTATACCACTTTGATACAATGTGCAGCCAAGAAAGCTTTTGAGTTTTGCATTTTTATCGTATCTTGTGTAACCTACTTTTGATGTGTTTTCTGCTGCGACATTAGGCCTACTTGCGAATAAACGTGTTTATTTTCTGTTAACTTGTCAATAAAATGTTAGTTTTTTTGGTTCAGAACTTCATATGTGTAGTGGGGTAAAAGAAAGAAGATGAAATGCATCATCTGTATATTTTCCTCTTGACAAATAGAAAAAAAAAATAATTCGATAAAAAATATGTCTGCAATCTTTTTCATGGCACATTCGTAAATTTTGGTCTTGTTATTTGTTATTGTCTTCTAAGCCCCTAGCAACTGTAACTCCTAGGCGTTTGTTCGTCACAGCTATAGCGGATGCCACGCATATTGATTTCTGTCATGGTGCCTGACGTCGCGCTAAATGAGTTGATTGCATTGTTCAATTACACCCGCGTTGTAAATAACATCAGCTCGAACGACTGTCACTGCTGAACAATGCGGTAGGCTAATCGACCGACTGCTCGCTATCGGCATTTTACATCGTGCTAGATTACTGCCTGCGCCGAAGATCATTAGCTCTGTCTGGTTGTCGGCTGAATTACTCTAAAGCTTTAATCGGATTTCGATGAAATTTTGTGGAAGAGTAGACTGTAGCCCAAAGACCAACCGTTATATATTTTGGTGCTGATTTCTTTCAGGATTCAGATACAGGGTTAAGGGTCAGATTTATACTGTGGAAACCCCCACTCAAATTTTCGGAATGTACAAAAACTTGCCACAACTTACAACAGCTGCAACGTCGTACATTTCAAATTTCGTAATGCGGCGTACAGAGCCCCCGAAACATAATTATAATGTCGTTCTGCATCAAGTCAACATTTAAATGACACAACACGCCATAAGGAGCGCCCCACAAGCCAAAAATATCGTACCGCTGTGTGACATTCTCTGTCCTGTCGTGGCCCCAATTCGGCTGAACATGCTGAAACGTACCTAAATCCGCCTCTGCCGCTAACCAACTCCGTGGAATCCCGAATCCGACATTTCCCCGATACGTGTGTCATTTTCCGGACGTTTTCGACGTTGATGAGGGCATGTTATCTTCCGCCGTGATGAGGGCAAGCTGCTTGGGTTGTATAACGATCCGTGACGATCTGTCACGAACTGACATGCACCGAGTAGCACGAGAGCTATCTATTGTTCGATAGTGAGTCACGTTCCGTGATATACAGGGTGGGTCAAAATGGCACCATTTTTCGTACACCTTATAATTTCGCCAAATATTAACCAATTACCAAAAATTTTTCACTCTCAGAATCAGGAGACAATTTGTAATAAAACTATTGCTATAGATCCATTCTAGGTATATCATGGCATCAATTCGCACGGAACGAAGAGATTGCTGCTCGCACCGGTCTCCCTCCGCTATCGACCACCATTTGTTGCCGTCGCTCAGCCATTTTCGGACACCTAGCGAGGCTTGGCGACGAAGTTCCAGCTCACAAGGCACTCCACGGTTGCGTCAGGTTGTCTCAGGGACGCCTCCCTGACCCTACATGGAAACGTCGTCCCGGTCCTCCACGTGGCAGGTGGATAGACCAACTACAAAGAGACAACAACCGCCCACCTTCTGATCAATGGAAGCTGGCTATTAAGCGCGGTCACGGCGGAAGAGCGACGCTATACGGTCTCACGACTACGCGACTACCTGACCTGACCTGACGTCATACTGATTTGTTAGTCCCCCTCTAGCTCTAACAAATCGGTAGAACGAGCGAACGTAAAGGCACCTACCTTATACTGCATGCAAAAGGAAGAGGGGCGAAGAACAGCATCAGCGTCAGTAGCAGCGGTGTTTTTGTTTGCTTGTTTTAGTTGGTTTGCGCGTGGCCCCCCATCACTGACAAATCACGAGACGAGCAAACAAAACACATCAGCTGCTGCCGCCGTAAAACGACAACAAGGAAGACATAAGAAGACGACGACAAAAGAAGACAGTGACCAGACAACAGCGACATTCGGGTAACGTATTTTTTGTTTATTAACTTAACTAATAGCTAAAGTAATAGTAATTGTTGTTGTGTGTTTGTTTTGCAGGTACGGCGGCGGCATGCAGGTAATGTGTCTTTCAGTTTGCTAGTTTTTGCTGATTTGTTACTCTCCCAGCTAACAAATCCGTGAAACAAGCAAATTTAAAGTCACGTCACTTACTTTGCACTGCGAAAGGGATGAGGCGAAGAGCAGCATCGGCATAAGCAGCAGCTGTAAAACGACGGCAAGAAAAAAGAAAAAGAATAAGACGACGACGAAACATAACGACATTTAGGTAACGTCTCTTTTGTCTATTAACTTGTATTAGCTACAATAATAGTAATTGCAGTGTCGTGACAACGTATCTTTTACTTTATTAACTTAACTAGTAGCTAAAATAATGATACTTGCGGTGGTTGTTGTTTGTTGTTTGTTGTGTGTTTGTTTTGCGTTTTGCAGGTACGGCAGCAGCACGCACTGCAGGCAATGCGTCTTTCTCGTTTTTACTGGTTTTTAGTGCTCCCCCACACTAACAAATCGATGAAATGAGCGAACTTAGTCAGTTACCTTGAACTGCAGGAGAGGAAGGGGGCGAAAAAAATCAGCATCAGCAGCAGCTGTAGTGTGTTAGTTCGCTTGTTTTGGTTGGTTTGTTTGTGCCCCCACACTACTGGCAAATCACAAGACAAGCAAGCAAAAACAGCTCAGCAGTTGCTGTAAAACGACGACAAGGAAAGACTAAGAAGATGACGTCGAAACATCAACGACATTCAGGTAACGTGACTTTTTTTACTAACTTCTAGTACCGTAGCTACTAGACGCGTCATCGCAAAACTCTATAGACGTGACCACACTAGTCCAGTCGCTACTAAATTTGGGTGTGGATTTCTCCGTAACCGCTTGATGGATTCAGATGCGGTTTAAACGACGTAACTTGAAAAAATTTAAACGTTTGTATGATATTCAAAATCCACGTCCAGACTGTAACTTTCTTTAAGCACTCGAATTTGGGACTAAGTTTTCGTTTAGCGCAACCCATCTGTTATGGCGAAAGGTAAAAATTTTGAACTTAGACACATAATTATTGGTATATAACCAGGCTCCGTGGCTGTTACATGATCTTATTAAGCTTAAAACCACAACATACGGTCTGCAAAAAATTCATAAAAATACAATTTTAGGTAGGCGTATAAATTTGTTAACGTTTCGACAAATTAATAAAAGTTGCAATTTGATAAATTTCTGTTATAGCTTATCAAAAAAATCGCGCGCGATTTGTATGCGACTTTCTCTTAGTTTTATCGCAGACTTAGTCTCCGTCTTTGGTTCATAACCGTGACGCGGCAGTGTTATAGGGTGTTTGCACGATCCAGCAAACGTCCAACAAACTTCCAGCAAATGTATTCAAAATACACGTGCATTGCTGGACGTTTGCTGGATCGTGTAAACACCCCATTTGTTCGATCAACTTAATTCTTTCCGTCGGCCGAGGTTCGATCGTCCGGTCGTGTCATACGTAGACTGGGGCGTATTGTGTTAGGTCCGGATGCTGACTACTCTTGACGATCATGGCGATAGCGAGACCGATGAGGACGATCACTGACAACCAGAACAGCAGACGGTCGACGACGTAGGCCAGCGTGCGCCATTCCTCCGCGATCTCACACTCTATCTCCAGTCGCCGTTGACGACGAGTGATCTGCACAGCGCAGCGCAGCCGCAAGCTCGAAATACACGTTCAACGATACACGATAAAGCACAGCATACGATCAGAAACACACTGGAAATCAACGAAAATGAACTGAACATAAAAACCGATAATGCAAAGTCCAACTGTTTGCGTATGCAGATGCAACTATTTGGAAAATATCTATTGACATGCGTGGATTTAGGGGGCATGTTGCCCTCAAGACACCAAAAGTCCTGACCTCGACTGAAAACAAGGATGGATCGATTGGGGGAATGGGCTAAAACAGTATTTTTAAATTGGCCACCCCTGAAACAATTATTTGGTACAAAAAACTGCCATTTTTCTCGTTTAACGGCCGGCATTTTCTGATTAAATATGAGATTTATCATGTTAGCGGGCAAGTCTGAACGACTTGACCAAAAGGCTGAATCCGAAAACCAACAGTTTGTTGTATAAGAGTTTCATCGGCATCAGTGACCGACCGTAAAATCTGCCCTCAGTATCAAAATAAAATTATCACATAGCATCAATTTGAATGTAAATAATTAACGGCAAATATGATTTAACGCGACGCTGATTGAACATTTGTGTCAAAATGCGGTCAACAACCGCCATACACGTTCTATCGTCCGGTATCCAAGGTTACTCTCTAATGCAACATCAGGAACCGGACATTGTGCTCGAAATAATGACGAATGGCATACATTATGATTGTGGATTTGGTGCACAACTAATACCGTAAATAACAAGAACCAAAGAAATTTGGCAAAAAGCGAAATCACGCTTCGTTTTTATTCGCCAGGTGAAAGCAGCAATTTGAAACTGCGATATATATCGACCCTCAAATCTTTCGCTCGTGTCATTAGACCCCGCAAGTGTACACAAAATGGCATCCAAATCCGTTGAACTCAGAGTGCACGAACGTGACAGACGACGGACAGACCACGCTACGGACAAGTGTGTAGCTATATGAGCGGAATCGCTTGCTCTATAGCAATTCTGGCTAATAGTATGTGTAATGCACTGCAAAGCAAAACAATTTGCAATTTGGCATAGTGTCATTGTCACATTGTGAATCGGAAGCGTTATATGTTTATTTTTTGCCCGATTTAGACATTGAAATAAATTCTAAATTTTCAACGTAAAATGTGGATAGTTATCGAATCTGCTGCTTGGCATCATACCTTTCGCAGTTCGTAGAGAACGTTGTCAACTTGCGGTTTTAGCTGGCAGCAGCAATTTGCGCAAGCCGACTCTGTCGTTAATCCCAGCTCATAATCCGCCGACGGATCAGCAGTGTCAGCGCTAGCAACAATGCCAGTATCTGCGGCGAATTTGGCGCTGCCATTGGACGTCGTCGACGAAGTGTGACAGCCCGCGGCGGAGTCCTCGGGTGCAACGGACAACGTTGACGGACTGGTGGACTTACCGTTGGCCGAGGACACTCGAAGCACTCGCGCGACGTAACGGAAGACAATCACGCGCACGCAGTGAGGCAGCGGCGTGGAGGCGTTGTTGATACGAGCGATGAAGATCGAAGTGATCACTGACACAGTCGTCAGACAGATTGACACCATCACGAACACGCCTGCACGTAAGCGCCACAACAAGCCGCGGTTAATCCCGCAGACGCATGCTGCACCAAATTACAGGGACGTCGAAAGCCACAGCGGGGCCCGGAGAAACATTCTCGCGGAGCCCCTCTGGGAAAAATTTTAATTTTGTCCCTTTTAAAATGGCACATTTTGGTGTACATAATCTATTTGTGAGCGACAGCGGGGCCCCCAAACGTCGCGGGGCCAGGAGTAACTTACCCTCTACCTTCCCCTCTCGACGAGCCTGCCAAATCAATCGGTGTATCGGTTGAACTCGGAATAATAATAATAACAATAATTTCTATAGCGCCGTTAGGTTGTGACTTTAGAGGCGCTGGCGGCAGCTCCTGTCAATATCAGTTATAGGCCTATGACAGTGAAAACAGAAAGGTCTTTGACCTATAGGCCTATTTAAAGGTTCGTAGTCCGTCAGTGAGTATCTTTGGCGGAGAGTTCCAGCTGGCCGCAGTGGAACAGCGGAAAGCAAAGTTTGCGCTGGCGAACGGCTCGGACAGTCCAGTGGTCATAGCTGACAGGCTGAATATAGAGTGCACGCATTGCCACGTAGTTTAGTGTGGTGACTCGAACGCGCTGTCCAACTATACGCTAATACGGTAGCTAACAACACATCGATGAATTAATTGCGAATAAAAATATAATACAGCTAAAAATGCTAGCGCGTTTTTGCGGCTGGGTGTAAAAAGTTGCATGAGTAATTACATGTCCGTTACAGCTGTCATTAATTTTATTATATCACGGTTTTGACTAACCTACGACAGGCGTTGTATCGGATGAAGTCGGGGTAGTTTCATTAACGACGAAGAGAAGCACAGAGAATGCCAGCATCACCGTCATACTGAGCGATATTTTGTCTTCCGAGTCCGGCGGCAGCCAATAAACCTAGACGACATTAAGTATAGTAACTGATCGACTGTTATCAAACGACCTTGATTTCTTCCGAGAAAGGTAGCAGCGGTTGCCAAAGCGTCACAACTAAGCTTAGTTAACAAATGTGTAATTAGACATACAGCTTATTTCCCACTGCAGATATAACTACTGAACTGTGGTTACACTTCGTCAATGTTTTACCGATATTTACTCGTTTAAGTTGTTTAAACAACTCGACGAAAGACAATTAACCCTGACTGTTCACCTTTCGTTAATGCCTCTGAACTGATACTTTTGAAACTTCAAGCTTAAGCCACAGTTAGAGTCTGAGCTTAAAAATAAGATTATCCGTTTTTTGGCTACATCATCACGAAATAAAGTTTATGACAATGACGATGATAGTGACAACGACAACAATTGGTTTTGGGGCTACTCTCCGTATTTCCGTACAATTTCATTGAATTCAGTTTATAACTTGCAGAGATGCAAGTTGAGATATCCTTATAGACTGTTGTGGCGCTTGAATAATAACAGCGCATTGTGAAAAACTAAAAAAAATAGCCTTGGGCGATATATTATGCGGCCGACCTTTTGGCCTTTGGTCGAAAGAAACTAAAAATTGGCAACCGCTATAGCCTCGACAAATTTCGGTTTTTCTGCGTTTTAATGTTTTCGAGTTAAAAGACGGACAAACGGACAGACAGAGAGGCAAGGCCTGTAATGCGACTATTAGGACGGCAGCATAATAAGCTGAGTGACTAACAAGCAGTGAAATGACGACGAGTAAGCTGCACGGCAGTATGATGTTAACGGCGTAGTAGAGCGGCTTGCGGTCAAGGTGAAGCACGAACTCAATTTGAGCGTATTTCACGTTCGGTTCGATGTCATACACCATATCACGCTTGTGAACGCTGGTCGCCAATAGATGCCAAATTGCTGTACAATATCATACAGTATATTGTAGGAGTGGTACTGGTAGATCGCCTAGTCGTAGTAGTAGTAGGCCTACTACTGTAGTAGTAGTAAGCCCTAGTAGTAGTTGTTGTTGTAGCCTAGTAATACAAGTAACTAGAAGTAAGTAAGGTAATCTGGACGGTGCGATTTGACAGTTAGTCTGATTGTAGTCGCAATGTACCGCATTTGATCAACACGCGAACATAAAGGTTTCAGCAACCGCTTAAGCCGTTCGAAGACAATATCGTTTTTGTCTCAGATGTACATGTACGAACTTGACTAGGCCTAAGCCTATGCTCAAAACCGAATTAAATTGAGCATAATATAAGCAAAATATTTCGCGTACTGTCGTCGTTAAATCCGTCCAGATGAACGAAGTTGGAAGCGTTGCGGAGATCGACATACGCCTCACTGTACGCCCAGCTCTGTACAATGATGCTACACGACTGGTGGTCGAATGGAAACAATGTTCCGTCCAGTTCACACGAAGTTTCCATCACTCCACCAAACCACCATCTCACCCGGCCAGTGTGATGGACGTGCACCCGAAACCAGTCGAAGTATTCCTCCGGATAAAAGTTCGTCGCGCTGCAGTAGACAATAACAGTGGCATTTTTATTTCACAAAAAACTGGGAAAACACGTCGGCCCAGTGCACCTGTCTACCTCCTTAGCTGAAAATAAGCACAGGGGTTACTCTGGCCTTCAAAACGTTTACGCTAATTATGGTTTCCTACGCTCTTTCCTTTTCGAGGTAGGAAGCCGTGTGTGACGGACGAACGGACAGACAAACCGACGTGTATGATCCGTAATGCGGTTTATTAGAACGGCCGATAAAAAAAATAAAGAAACGTCTTCACGTCTAAAATATTTGCAATTTTTTGGCAAAACAGACAGTCTTCCATCTGAGTACTTTACGTAAAGGAACTTTGTCGACGCGCCCAACCATGTCACCACTATAGACCCGCGAAGTCACCCTCGGCAAGAAAAGTGTACCAATAACAGACCCGCAGTAACTAAGCAATACGAAATTGATGTTGACGACACCGTCCAGACCTGTTCTGGATGCCGATGTCGGGAATCCAGACTTTGTCCGGTGACAAGACGATCTGCTCGACATTGTCGTACTGGGCCGGATCCCACACCAAATAGTCGTCGTTCCACTCCTGTCCAGTTATTAAACAATAACTACTACTAAAAGCGATCAGAGATCTCAAATCTCTGCGTAAATGGTGCCCCCACGTAGCGAGTTCAAAGAATTCATTACAGCTGCTGTCATCTTCTGTGATAAGATATCACCGGATACTGATCCAGAATCCATAAAAAAATAAAAATTTTGGCTAAAAATTTAATTTTCCTTCCACAAAATTTCGGCAGAATTCGTTCGGATTTTTTAAGTGAACAAGTCGACAACAATCTACTTACCCCAAACATAACCAAACTCTTTCGTTACTTCGTTGAGGTCTCGAGACAAAATAATTATTTATTTGTGGCTTTGCTCCCCCATAGATATTAGTCTCAGTCTCACACCATTGGTCTCGGCAGTTTGTAGGCCTGTTGTCTATTACATAATACAGTGTATATAACAACAGTAAGTAACAATAAAAATCTATAGTTTAGTGTGCAGCATTTTACCGCATCGACAATGATGTTGGCCTGTAGAACCTCCGTATGCTCATCCTGCACACATCACCAGCGCTAGCTGTAAACGTCAACCATAAACTGCCGGCAAAACTCGATTAACAAGATTAACTTTAACCGCTGCGCGGTAAACGTTAACCCCAGTTTTGGTTTTTCTGCGCCTTTTTCGAGTTAAAAACCTATCCGGGACAAGCAGACAGACAAACAGCTAGACAGGCAGACGTACACAACACGTATTGCGGCCTATTGAAACGGCCGCACAGAAACATACGACAATATTTTTGACACAATTTAAACGATAGTTGCTGATTGCAATAATTCTTGCTACACTTATTACTTTGACTTTGAGTAATCGTAAGGCAGCTTCAGCTGTAACTGCATTGTAGCTGACGGAAAATAACGTTATAACAATCAACATTTTATAGCTGATGTCGAAATGCAGGAATTTGATAGAGATTAATGCAACAGTGCCAGTACTACAATGAAATGACGGCTATAAAATTACCGCAGCCATACGTTAATCACCAGACAGTGATAGCCGATGTAGGCCTAATAAATTAATGTACAAAATTGCAGTTTATGTACATCGCAAGGACGACATTAAAACCTACACCATAAGTCATAGAAAGGTTTTTCTCATGTTCAACATTGCGTCGCTTATCTGCAAACTGCTGAATGTTATCGTCATGTATTCAAGATATCAAAATTTTGCCCATCTGTAGCTGAGTAAGACTATATTGTGTCAATTAATTGCAGTTTTGTTACACGTCGTTTTCTCAATCGTACTTTCTGTTGTTAGTTTGATGTTCTTTGTTGTTTTTTTAAAACTGCAACCGATAACAGCAAGCAGTCTGCGACACACCAGCGACAGTATAACTATAATTTTATATTTAAGCATAATAATTTTTAACAAGCTTTTAACGTGCAATGCATCTTTGTAGTTCAGAAGCGTTGATGCTGCATAGCTTATCAACTATTGTCTCTGCTATGAATGACGTTGCTGATATCGTAAGAAATGATAATTACAACGTAATAGTAAATAAATGAGTAACATCCGAGTGTGCGTCTGACCAGTTTGATGAGGTGGTTGAGGTCAAGTTCTAGATCGACGACGACCGGTTGGCTCGGGTCGTGGCGAGGTCGTATTTCGACGTGGTAGCCGGATTTTTCCAGAAGATCTTCATACAGTCTTTTCTCTCCGTCCGAAGACTCTACATGCTCGCAGATCCACCATCCTCCAGCGATTACTCACTTAATCAATAGGTCAGAACTGTGCTAATAGCAGAGCTGCTTTAAGCTAAATAATAAAATAGACGATGGTCCTATCTTTTACCGTTTCCGAGATATGGCCAGTTTTCGGTTGAAAAACGCACATTTTTCTACCCTTTTCATTTAACTCTAATTTAGAAAATGTTCCCCTTGCGCTAGATCGCTGAAATTTTGCCTGCCTAAATTTAAAACACATGGCTAATTATTCATGTAAAAAGTTTTTTTTACGATTTAACGTTTAGCCACAATACATCCGTTACAGACGACGGCGGACAGACAGACAGACGACAATCGTGCCATAGACGCTTACAGCATAGGTGTAGCGCGTCAACAACTGGAGGCGGTCGCCGTCGATCCTGTCTACTCTTCATCGCAGTACAAACTTGCAGAGAAATTGTATTTTATAATTTTGTTGTATAAAACCCTACCTCCGTGTACTGTAATAAAACAAAATTTTATTTTACAGTTGTTTTAGCTTGTTTTATTTTATGTTTATTTTATTCATCGCACACGTGGCCGTTGTGATTTAGGAATAGCAAAATGTCTGCCTTATCATCAATGCATTGCACTAGATCGTTCGTTGAAACTGCATGGCGCACAAAAAACAATGAGTGGCATCGAAGTTCCGGTGCATTCTGCGGTGGTTTCGCTTTATTAAACCCGAACTCCATTTAGTTTGACTTGTTGTGGATGTGATGTAGAGTTCAGACCAAGCTGTAAATCTACAGCAAATCCATATCAAGTTGTACGGGTCTTAGTAGGCTAAGCTTATGTCATAATGTTGCACAGCTTGTTGTACGATTTGCTGTTTGACAAATCAACACTGGTGGAGATCGGGCTTTATTTACTCCAGTATCGCACACGGTGATTTGTCTGGGATTCCATATCGACCCGTTTACTGCACAGTTTGACGCTGTAACGGTCGATGCACAGCGTGGATCAATAACATAAGTGCGTCCGTAGGCAATGGCTGAAAATTTTCTAGGGGTGAAAGATCTAAGCGTCTGCATCTTCTCCCCGCGTGTTTGTCAATACATTTTCTACCAACGATCTAATTTGTCTGTTCTTTACCAATAGTGTAGTCACTATATAATTAGTCGGAATTTCTGACTGGGACTAAAACTGTAGAACACAATCTATAGTAAACGCCATCTTTGTCCCTGACTGAGAGCTAATTAAAGACATTTCCTTGTTAATGTAGCTAAAACGTAATCTATAACAAGCAAAAAATTTTTAATGTGTTTAGGCCTATTTTAAAATGAAAACAAAGGTCGTTGACAACACCAGAATGCTAACGTAGACTGCGCATTAGGATCTGTTCTGGCGTTGATGCAGATGCGCGTATGCGCCACCTAAATTAGTGTTTTCTTGTACTCGCTTACTTACTTATTTACTTACTTGTCATTTTCTGTTGCCTTGTGCTGGTTAATCTGTACGGTGGCTTCCTAACAGACTGCCAATTTATGCCCTCTGTCACTCAGGGTGACCCCATTGTCCGTGCATGCTGGCACCAATGACGTATGTGCATGTAGCGCGTCGGTCAATCACGAAACATTGATTAAATGCCATTGTCTTTAGCCAACTAAATAGACTGAACCAGGAGCAAACCGTTACCGAGTTCGTTAATTAACCGGTCACAATGAGCCATAGTTACTCTAAACGGTCAACTTTAGCTGCCAATTGATCAGTCAGAAATCAACTACCGATGACCTATATCTAGTCGGTGCCAGCCGTGGTTCATAGAACGGTGTCGAATATTGGTCGGCGGATTTGCATAATTAATTTTTTTACATGAACTCGCTCTAAGTACCAGGAGCGTCATTTAGGGGGAGGCGGTTGGGGGGTCTGCGGACCACCCAAGAATTTATGATTTCAGCTTTTTCTCTGTAAATTGTACATACAATCTATGTGTTGTTTGTATATGTCTGAGAATTGGCAACCAACTGGAGCAGATAGGCCTAATGTTACCAGAACTATTCAATATTACAATTTAAAGTAAATTTTAAACAACATTATGATTTGATTACTATGTTCAATTTATTGCATTTTGTGTTTTTTTGCTGTGTTACATTAGTTTTCTATGAGACATGGGACATGTGTGCTTGCAATAGATTTTGGTTGATTAATGGATTTTAAATGGCAACACGTAAACTAAGCATAATATACTTATGTATACGTAAGCTAGTAAAGAAACATTTATTATCCTAGCAGTTGGACTCATCAGTTAGGTATAATTTTGTCAGTTCAAGTGTGTTATAGTACATGCAAAGTTGTTAGAGTGGAGAATTGTTAGATTTATTGGTCTGTTAATGACTATTATATACATTTACTGTGTAAACTGCATGAAATTTAGTCAACTGATTCTCAGGAAAGTCATTCAAATTGTTGCCACGAGATGTCACATTTTAAGGCTGAAAATGCACCAAATTCGATTTCGCTTACAGCTCTCCCCCAGACCTTTTAGCTGGATATAAGGGGGCCTACTTCTAAGGGGAAGGGAAAACAGAAAAGGGGAAAGGAGAGGAGAGGAAAAAGGGGAGGAAAAAAGAAAAGGAGGAGGAAAGGAGAGGAGGGAGGGGAAAAGAAAGGGGGAAAAAGTGGACCCCCAAGGATTTTGTGAAATAACGCCGCTGCTAAGTACACCTTTGATGCTCGCCGACTCAGTTTTTAGAGAAATCGATTTGTCTTCTATGAGCGTTGTTTTAATGCATTTTGTTCTCGTAGTTTATGCACAGTAACGATATCGGAAATAAGACTAAAATTTATTCTGATTGAGCTAAACGACATGGTAATAATTAAACCTATTTACAGTATATGATGTTCTGTGTATTTTGTGCCTATTGGCGTAAAAAATAATTGATTGACTGATTTATTTATTCAACACCAGCTGCGAATCTGTAGAGACTGTATTTTTGTGTCACATTTTTTTGTGCAAGTAGGCCTTCATTGTACTTTCTTTTGTTAGTTTGCTGCTTTCCATTGTTTTTGATATTGTTTTTTAATTATATTTGCTTGTTTTTTCACCTATCTGCATATGTATACTTGCTATACCATAATTTTTTTATAGAATAGAAATCTCAAGTAAAATACAATGATAATAACTAAATTAACCCACATTGTTTCATGTCCTGTAACTATCGTTGACAAATGTGCTGATTTTCGTTTTTTTTGTTATATTTTATTTATTGTTTCGGGTTTATTCGTGTATGTGCGGGCGGTTTTTTTATCAGTACCCCATATATCACGACCTCTTAGTCCGGCACATGTGCGAGCCATTATGTTAATCCATAAACTTTCAAACAATTATTGTCAATACTTTCGTGTGTACATTTTCGTTTGAGCATTCTATTGTCTTCTTTCTTGTTATTCCTTTAAAAAAATTTTTTTTTTAATATCAGGCACCTTTATTGTTTGTTTTTTTCTTAATTTTTGGACTTTATAGGTTTACATACGAGTACACGTTTTCATTTATCTCGTTTCAGTTCTGTCTAAAACAGTGAGTTTTTTGCTGCTAGATTAAAACAATTTCGTCCCCGTCAATTTGATTTAGCACAGATCAGGTATCATTTCATTAGTCAAACACGTTTCAAGCTTACAGAAATACTGCCAGAACTAACCGCACGGTGCGCAGAGTAGCAGTAGACATTCGAAGAAAAGCAGATTTATCAATAGCGGCTGTGACGCTTGTACTTGTAGTGGCATCGTCGGTGTAATCCAAGTGGTATGATCTACTATAGACTTGATAGTGCTGTAAAGACGACGTGTCCTCAGTGTAATATATATAGCCTATAGTATTCAGGCGACACGTCACTCACGACTCACATGGGTGGCCGCCAGCGTTCTTTCGTGTACGTATTGTGCTGTTGCTTCCAATAGTAAGCAATTGGGCGTCAAAGCACGCGCTTTCTGACGCATCTTAATCATTAGCTTAGCTCGGAGGTGGTCGTTGACCGCGGCATGGCACGCAGTTTGACCGTAAAGCCGCATTTCCAACATACGCAAGGCGCGAGCACGTGCAATCTTTGTTTGTGTATGATGCAGACATAAGTGAGTGCAGGGGCACTATCTCTTTTTTTCTATTTCTATCCTATTTATCTTCTCTAAGTCCTTGGAGCACGTTCTCCCTCTCTTACTCAAGGAAAAGCGCCGCAAACACCGAGAACGAGGCGCAGTATGCGTCGATGGTCCGGAGGTCATGTCTGGAGGTCAGCAGAAACGCCGTGAGCTCCCGCGGTGGGGTCCGTAATAGGCGAAAAACGAATTTGGTGCGTCACAGAACACTTTTGCTTGTAAGATATCGTAAATCATTAAAACAGCATTTTACAAACTGAGGTGCAGTATGCCATGATATAACGGGGTAGCAGACTCGAGCATTGGTTACAAAAATGCTAAAATCAAAAATGCCGAATTAAACATTTAACTTTCTCTTTAATTTTCCTAAAAATTACCCTTTATTTTTTTCTTGAAGCATTTGCTCCAAAGTTTATATGACGTAGACGCCCGTGAGTAAGTGCGTGCACCTGTAGTTTCTGAACGACATGTCAGGCATGACGTCTTAAAACCTAACTCTTCAGAAGATCTTACCTGGACACTGTCATTTGAATCTGCTTACGTTACTATTAGCCTGGAAGTAGCTCTATTACTAAGGCAACTCTGATTGATTGATTGACTGACTGACTGATTCGTAGAAGGGTATATTTCTTGCCACAACAATGTTAATCGTAGTAATTAAACTCACGCAAATAAAAATGGTGCATGTGTACAATCGACTCAAGACGGTTTATCTGCAGTAAAGCTCAGATAATAAAAATTACAAAAATAAAAAGTTAAGACTGTAAAAGGAGTGACTGTAGACGAGAGAAAATGGACGTAGCATTAAGGACAGAAGCCACCTTTTGCTTGTGTCGCGTGGGTTGCGTACGCTGCATTTCTCAGCGTTGGATGAACACTGGTCTTAGGGTTGTATTGTGCATTCGCCAAGCAGGATCATCGAACAGTTCTGCGTACAGTGTTCACAAAATCGACGCAAGCTAGAATGAAAACATTGTCTTTTGGCGCTGTGTGCGTAGCGTTGCGTACTCTGCGTAGCGCTACGCTGCGTTACATGCGATGGAAACCAGACTTACATCTGTATACATCACACATATTCGCAGCGCGTGTGCCATGTCATGCTTTCCGATCATAGATCCACCTGCATGTGCCCCTTTATTACCTACAGTAAAGCTGCTTCAGGCTGTTAGCTTTTATCTGTTATTTCTTAGTGGGGTGAGTGAGAGAGCGGCTGCTTAACGGCTCATCAGCCCAAAATAGGCTGTTCAGTGTCACCACTAATTTACCACTATTGGCGAGGTAGAACTAGATTAAATACAAGAATCGGATTGTGTATATAGGCCTACAGTAACATAAATGCATATTTTCTATAAAAGCAAAAATATCTCGAGCATTTGCTATCAAATAAGTCTTTTAAAATAGCAGCTAAAAACTAAAAAATGTTATTACTCATGTAACAGCATGTAATGATAAGACTTATAGCGCGTATTAGATGTCACAATTTTGTCTTGACGTCTGTCTGTACGTCCGTCACAACCAGGCACCGAATTATGTTCAGATGACATGAAGACGCTGGGTTTATACCATATGATAGCGTAGAGCCTTTAGTTTCTGGTGACAACATTTTGTTTCATCACCATCAGTGTAATAATATCATGCATTACAATTACAAACACACGACGTACGTTAAAAGACAAAACAGTTTTTATTAGGCATGCAAGCAGGCGGTTGTGTAACAGCATGTAATGATAATTTCGCTAAAAGTTTTTACACAAGCCAAGTTATAGCCAATTTTGTCCCAAATTTCATTGCTATGGCAACGGGAATCGGTCAGGGGAAAATGCAATTAGCAGCATTCAATGGCCCATCCCCGAAAAACCCTTTTATAGGCGCAACAATCTCGCAAAAATCTCTTACGCAAGCCGAGTTATAGCCATTTTTGTCCCACCAAATTTCGTTGCCATGGCAACGGGGGTCGGTCGCGAAAAATACAATTAGCAGCATTTGATGGTGCATCCTTGTAAACCCCCCTGTGCGCGCAAAAATTTCGCAAAAATCTATTACGCAAGCCGAGTTATACCCAATTTTGTCATACATTTCGTTGCCATGGCAACGGGGGTCAACCGGGAGTAAATATGAATGTCACCATTAATTAGGCCGTCCCCAAGAACCAAAAATTACGACTCTATCTTGCACAAAACCGAAGTTATGACAGTTTAAAGGATTTTTAAATTTTCCTATAGGCGCCATTGAAATTTTTTTCGAATAAATAAATGATAAATAAAATTTTTTTATAACAATAAAAATGCACTTCCTTGTGCAGAACCGCGTCATTTGACGTATTAAGCGTAAAAATTGGTCTAACGGACTCGTCTGTAGGCGAGCGGAAGAACCAAAAAAAAGTGTAGTAAATTTCGAACAGGAGAGATGTATATTTCACCTGTATGGGGAACAAAAATCCGTAGGCGGATTGAGCCCAAATTTTGTTTGGTGGTAGGCGTCTACGACCTAATCACGCCGTTCAAATTTGGTGACGATCGGTTTACGGGTTTTGGACTGGCTGAAGGTCAAAGTTTGCCTGTTTTACTCATACTTTGAAGGTCGTCCTTACAACACTCACACTGTCGTGTGAGGTGTGATAAACAAATACAGTACCGGTAACAAAAATAAACAAATAAGTTACAGATATAGTTTTCGGCCCATTTTGTGTTCTTATGGCCCACTATGTACAAGCCGCTGCTCACTATACAATCCGTCTAACACGGTTTGTATGAAACAACACTTGAGTTAAAAAGTAGAAAAAAACCAATTATAATCAAAGTCAAGCCTTTTCAAGCCTTATGAACAAAGGGCTCATATAGATCAATCTTGATCTCCGTTCTGTAGCCTTCGGCCATAGCCAGACACTGCACACTTGGGCTGTAGTTACATGTACATATAAAAACTGACAATACATACATTTTGAAAATATATTATTTTGAGTTTATGTAACCAAGGACTTACCCTGCAATAATCTGCAGTATACACAGCTCCTGTTAGTCACACTAATTAACAAGTCTACTGAATGTTAAAAGCAGACTACATAAAAATGCGATAGAGTCATCATCGTCATCATCATCGACAACCGTGGGCTCAATGCCCGTTGGTGTCTGACGCCATTCTTACTATCGCTGCCCACCGCTGCCTATCTAGGGCAGCGTGGCTTAACTCCTGCAGGGTTGTCCCACAC
>Ga0209367_1000704_pt1 | contig 36247 bp, 19 predicted proteins | sample WorMetLIZISLAND2_FD_187412 | JGI IMG/M metagenome (GOLD analysis project Ga0209367, IMG submission 187412) | Marine gutless worms symbiont microbial communities from Max Planck institute for Marine Microbiology, Germany - Olavius geniculatus... ... | reverse complement strand
GTTTTTCAACCTTTTTGCTGCAGCGGAACCCCTAACAAGCGTGAAGATCACTCACCAAACCCCATGCATTTATGCAATGATGCATGAGTCCAGCGGCGTAGGCGAGGTTTTTGTCAGGGTGTCTGGGGACCGATGTCTCCGGTAAAGTCAGAACAGAGAACCAGTGGGGATCTGGGGGCAAAGTCCTCTTAAACTGACAGTGAAGCAGCAGGCAAAGACTTGTTTAATTTGACCACATAAGACAATATTATTTAGCAATTTTATTTCACACGTAGACAGCAAATCGTTATTGCATTTAACGAGAAACATCCTACGAGGCGGTCGCCAATGGCCGTTTAGCCCCTTCCACCAACCCCCCAAAATCATCATTGGATCTTTTACGTTTTACATGAAAGCCCTCAAGCAGCTCAGGGGGTCTGGACCCCACAGCATATCTAAGTACGCTGCTGCGTGGGACTTTTTATGTTCCAAGAGAAACTTTTCCAGAATTGAACTTTTTTCAATAAATGGGCAAACGATTTTTAACGCTAACACTAATACGTTAGTGTTCATTGTTCAATGCAAATATGTTAAGACTATTAACAAGAAGAAAAATATTCAACAATGTATGCAAAAAATATACGGCTAGAAGTGCTGATTTCGAACTAAAAATTTGGTGCTTAGTAATTCTATCCTGGTCTGACGTAATTTTGCATGTTAGGTTATCTTTTTTATCTTTTTACTGACCAGCCGCGGAACCCTTGGCAGGTTCTCGCGGAATCCTTGGGTTCCACGGAACCCTGGTTGAAAATCACTGGCTTATGGTGTAATGTCCGAAGCAGTGAGTGCGCACTGTAAGGTCACAAAGAGATACAGTATGAAATGTCAAACGTGTGGGGTTTTTTAGACTAAAAAACTTGCCTTGTGTCCTGTTATATTTTGTGTTATGTGTATCACACTCTGAGTCTGTGAGTGAATATGTTTGCAGGGTCAGCTGTTTGATGGTTTGGATGAGGGTGAGTCGATGTTTGATGCGGACTCGTTTGTGCCGAAGCGCAGTGTTCGTAGTCTGGTGATAAAAAGCAGCAAGCAGAACGACTCGTTGCATGCTCGCAGCCCGCCATCATTCCTATCGGCTGATGTCGTTGCCGGGCGCACGCAACAGCAGCAGCCGCAGCAGCTGTCTAATGGCCGTGATGCCAGGTATGGAGCAATTGTTTGAAATCATATCATGTGACGTAGAGTACTGGTTTAGGGGAATTAAGATAGAATATTAATTAGTCACCTTGGTCGGTGATCTGTAGCATCTGCGAGGGTCATTCAAAAAGTTTTGCATTTTGACATATTAGACAACAATTTTTTTTGCAGTCTATATGTCAGTGTTTTCTAATATGTCAAGGCTCGAAACTTTTTGAACGCTTCTCTTATTCTTTGCATACAGCAAACATCACAGCTAGGAAGTCACCACTGCTGTTCGTTAATCAGTCCATGTCAGTAGCACTAGGGACAGTGGGGTAATGATTAAATGGTTAAATAGTATAGCTCTTCATGGGAAAGCCATCTCAGAGCTACGGAGCATCATGTGCCATATGCGATCACACAGTGTTACATTTGGTAGGTAAAGCTAATTTCAGCTAATCTGTAACTAACTGTTACGAATCCTAGACTTTGTGCAGGTTCCACCAGCTGTAAAATAGGTCTGATATGATATCTTTCCTTGCCAGTTGTCATTAAAGCTCTACACTGGGTTTTTGGTTTCATGTTGTTGCATAGCTAGCTTGTATGAAGTTTAGCTATGTGAATATTGGATTAATGCTTGTTGGTAGTGTGTTGTTGTTATCTAGGGTTTGTTATTACTGGTTCAGTTTTTTTGACGTTGATAGCCGACCGTACTTAAGTAATGGTCGACTATTGGTACAAGTTCTTGTCTGTCTGTTTGTCTGCTTGTAACGGATTTATTGTGGCTAAGCTTTAGGTCGAAGTGGGGGAAACTTTTTGCACAAATAATTAGCCATGTGTGTGGAACTCGGGCATGCAAAATTTCAGCCGTTTAATGCAAGGGGTTGACCTAAACTGTGTCAGATATTGTGTAACTAACTCTACCTAGTCACTTGTGAGTTACAATGCAGACGTTCTCATGTAGCAGTTCTATCTCTGTATGTTTGGCTGCTAGTTAATGCATGGCGTTTGTTGTGTATGTTGGTTTATAGCAATGGCAGTGCTGAATTGTCTGGACAGCAGAACAGTGACAGGAACGATGCGGAAAGACAGGCGCGAGATAACGGCCTCCATGGGTATGTGCTTCTGTTAGAGTGAATTTGTCAGTAATGTGAAGTACATTACAGTCCAGCTGTTCACTATCGTTTCACATGTGATAACGATAGGTGAAAATATTGACACCTGGTAGATTTTTCGTTATTTTTGCCGACTACTTTGGTAGTAAAGGTCGAGTTATTGGCATGGGTTGTCATCCATCTTATGTCTCTCCGTCCGTAGGGACTATGTACTGTGGCTAAACAGTGCAAGATAGGGCCTAGGTTACTACTGATCACTAATAGGAAGTCGCATATTGGCTTTCAAATGACATGAAAATCATTCACGTTAAATGACCTTGAAGGTCAGTACTACAGCAGGAACTGTATAGGCTTAGCAAGGCATTTTTATTGTGAGAAATATTTGCTAAATCTGCATCTGAAAATTTCCTTGTTCATTTACTCTCTGTAGCTGTTTATATCACCTGCCAAGATGACCATGTGCATGGAACAGTAGCTATTTATATCGCTTGGCGAAATGACCACGTGTGATGACTTTTATACTGGCGTTCATTGTTGCTTTTGAGACAGCGTTTTGTTAACATAGTCATTATGTTTTTTTTCAGCTCAGTACCTGTTTTGAATGGATACATACACATATTTGGTGTAAAAGTGGTGTGTAGGAGTTTCATTTATTTGACAGTTAGACTAGAATTTGCTGAGAATGACACATTGAACTTTATAGCTGCCCTGTGTGAAATTTGTGTAACAGTTTCTATCTTTGGCAGAACTTAAGATTTACGGGTTTTAGTTGTTGATAATAGCTGGTGTCTGTGTTGCTGTAGAAGTCTTGATAACACTATCGATGAGTTGAATGTTCGGAATCGCATCGGTGGGGGCCTGCATGATGAGTTTCCGGTCCGCGACACTAGAAGTCCCTACAGCAATCCCGACCTCATTGACTACGTTCGTGAGCCGTTGACTCAACCGCCGTTTGTCAGTGGCAACGAATCGTCAAGTGAACTCGATGACCAAGCCAGCAGTCTTGTAAGTTTTGCTGAAAAAAATTGGACATATATTTAATTTATTGATGTCTGTTTATTTTTAGGGCTGCCAAAATTAAGGATTAATTGATTGATTAATCGCTAAAGTAAAATAATCTTTTAATGTATTGAAATTTGATTAAATTTTTAAAATTCTTAACCGCTTAAAATGACTGATAATGAACATTTGTAACCTTATTTTGTTTTGCACGCCTAAAATGACTGATAATTTTATTTTATGTAAGACGGGTCATTAAGATCTGTACTTGTATAGTGAAGTGTTCTTTTAGCAGTCTGCACTTTGTGAGCTTTGACCGCACAGTTTGTTTACTGCATCAACATCATCGCACTTCAATTTTGCTTTAGTTTGGGAAAGGCAACAAGAGCCAGTACTTGAATTCGGTCATTTTCAGTTAATTTTTAGAGATTAATTAATGAAAAATGTAATTATTACCAGGCATACTTATTTTTGTAGTAAATTGTTTAAACAAACTTGCTCATTTTGTGCTTGTTTACTTTTTTAGTTTGTTACAGTTTTGTTGCATAAAAGTTCTGATTTTGTTAGGATTTAATTTTGATGTCACCAGCGGTTTATTCAATTTATTGATGGTTGCTTATTTTTAGGGCTGCAGAGTTTTACAATTAATTAATCAATTTAGTAAATTTAGTATCAAGAATCCCTGTAGTAGGAGCACATTCTCTTAACCGCAGAGTTGGAAATTGTGCACTGGAGAGCAGCAGAAGTTGAGTTGATCATTTTTTTGTAATTGCTGGCTGCCAATTGCTGCATTTAATAAGATTTCAGACTGTTCGTTTAGTTCTTTCTTGTTCAGTAGAATGAATGATGGATGTGTGAGTGTGTCTAACTGGTTAACGCTTGCCCAGAGTGAAACCGATTTGCCGCCTCATCCGGCTGGCATTGTACTTCGCCGACATGGATACTTTACTCTTCCGGCACTGGAAGAAATGATTCCGGATACTGATGGTCATTGTATGGTGGAAAACTTTGTGGTCGCCAGAGAAGGATATGGAAACGTTCTGTTTCCGGGTTTGACTGATGTCACTGGAATGAATCTGGATGAAATTGGTGAGTTTCTATGTGCACGAATGTATTTTATTCTGATGATTTTTGATGTTTTCAACTTAAGTTAAAACGTAAATTCCTTCGCGTGCCTTAAGGCCGATTGGGCGGCGCTGATCTCCGTTTCCTAAGGCCCTCAGCCAGACACCAGTTTTTGCACTGCAAGACCGTGGATACGGGGCCAATGCATCGTGCGGTGTGCCTGTTTACGTCCCAGCTTTCGCTGGTACTCATTGCGCCTACCCACGGAGGGATGGCCAGGCTGAGTTGACCTGGGTGGCTGTTTACATACCAGGATGGTCACCAATCCAAGTACTAACCGGGCCTGGTGTTGATTAACTTCGTTGATGCGATTAACGATGCTACCAACTGAGCCAGACCACCACCATTTTCAACTTAATCTCGTGCGATTTGTTTGACTTGAATATAATCTTATCGCAAAACATATTTGTATAAAAAATTCTTGTCCAACAAATTTCAAATATTTACTTCAGGGTCAACCTGACCTGAAGTAACATGTTTGGAGCTGGTACTTCATATGAAGAAATTATGACGCATCTGTAATTAAGTTTGTTTAGGCAGGTCTATTTCTAACCTTATTATTGTGATATTTTCACCATTGTGAGTTTTAGTTTAAATGATGTGGCTTTTCGCTAATTGCAGTTTATATTTTTCATGTTATTTGTTAATGTATGACTGCTTTGATTGTCTGAATTTGATAACTTATAATATGAAAAAAATTTCATAACAGCAGGGTGTAATGTAGCTAGATCATTGCAGTGAGCTTGATCGTGGAGCGATTTAGCATCAGTGGTTAATAAGTCATCTTGCAATGCTGTGTCGTGTACTTGTTTTATAACGCCGTTGATGCGCTTGCACAGTTCATTTCCGACGCAAAGAGATTGACATCTACCCAAATGAGGACAGTAAACCTCCAGTTGGTGATGGATTAAACAAGAAGGCTCAAGTGACGCTGGACTTTGTTTGGCCAAGAGACAAGACAACAGGCCGCACCATAAAGGTATCTGGATGATTCATTTTGTTTGTTGTTTTTGTTATGCCTCCACCAACATAGTGGCTAGCGGCATTATGTTTCCAGGGTGTTCATGCATGAGTCCCAAACAAACATTGTTAGCGAGGTATCTTGAGTATTTGTCGATGAAATTTGACCAAACTTTCACCGCCAACAGACTTTGGGGCAAGGATGAACGTGTCAAATTTTGGGCTCAAAAGGTCAAGGGTCGAGGTCGCTGTGGGGTGAAATATGCCCCAAACTGCACTTTTTGGCTTTGTATTTGTCACCTGTTGGCGGAGGCGTAATAGTCGGTGGAGTCATCGTCATCGTCTGGTTTTAGAGTATAATACTGCATTGGTTATATCATGTTGTTCTCAGTGAATAGCCGCACAAATTAGGTAAATGACCAGTATTAGCCGTTATGACTAAAAATGGGAACAAAAAAAATACAGCCATAGTGGAACTGGAAAAATTGGAATAGCAAGCTCAGCGAATTTTTTGATGCCTGTTACAAAGTCAGACAGCAAAAACGAAGTGAAATGTAAACAACAGACACAAATGTATGAATGGATTTTTTAAACGAACTTTGTAAATACACCACTTTATATTGTTGTTTAGTCACACTCTGCAGTCTGTGCCGCATTATTTGTGCTTTAAATTTGCCGGAATTTACACATTAGCATCATTGCTTAATTCTGTGTGTAATTGATGTTGTTAATTTAGGATTTTGAGCGGCTGAAGGATTTGAAGTATATGGAATATTTGGAGCGTGCATCTGCAAAGATCGGTGCTAAATTTATAGAGTATCGACCTGAGACTGGATCATGGGTATTTGAGGTAATGCCTTCAATTCATGTTTAATATGTATTTTGTAATTATTTTTGGATTTAGCTAAATAGAAATAAAATCCACTGTGCTTAGTGCAAACCTCACACGTGCTAATTTGGTTTGCCGTTTGCCGTTTTTCTGTTTTAGTCATTTGTTGTTTGTATATCTGTTACTATTCTTTTGCACGGGTCTGTATCCTAGTCTATGTTTTGTTGATGATTTCTGCACTTTAGATCAAATTGAGCTGAAATTTTACTTTGCGTGGCTTACTGAGATCGTTTGGTTTCTTGCAGTGATCAACAGCCACTTAGTTGAAGGTTCATGGACACGAAAAACAACATATATATTTTATCCATTTTCCTAAAACAGCATAATTTTTTGATAAATCTGATAGTAATGTTGATGACCGGCATTTTGTCAACTTGACAAAATTTGCATTTGAAATCTACGATCTACGAAAATGCTGTAGAAAACGAGCTGCCATGATGACAGGCTGATGACGTCACCAGGTTTTACACGTCATCAACGTAAATTACTTACGCATAGAAAACATAAGCATTATAAAATTTCATTGTCTACCTATGTACTGCTGCAGTTGTCATGTGACACAGTATTTTTTGTCATTAAAAATATGTTAATTTATCAGTAAACACTGACTGGGTACAACTGGTGACGTCACTTTTGGCCACTTGCCAAGATTAGGATTTTTGCATGATGTAACGCAGTTTTTTTGTTATAATTAGACATTAATTTCATACATTAATAAAGCTTAAATTAACATATTGTATATGCGAGGTGAAAGATGAGTTTGACTGTGGCCATGGACCTTTAATTGACAGCTGGCAACATATGTTTCTTATTTAGGTGAAGCATTTTTCCAAGTACGGTCTGCCTGATGAGTCTGATGATGAAGATGTCGACATGTTGCCCAAACAGCCTCCGGTTGCTAAGCAACCGTTAGATGCACTCGCACAGCAACGGCAGACTCTTGCTGAAGCTGCAGCACAGCAGGTTTCATATGCTTTGCAGTTGTTATCTAATTCCAGTTAGAGTAGTCTTAGTTTGACAGACGTTGGTTCTGCGCAAGCATTTTATATTTTGTTGTTGTTTTTATGTTTGTTGCACTTTTTATGCGCGAAAGCAGCTACTGCTTTCGGCGCATTTTAGCCATCGCAATTCTGTTTGTCCGTCTGTATGTCCATCTGTCTGTCTGTCTGTCCGTCCGTCTGTTTGTCACATGGGTGGATCAGTCGAAAATGGTGCAAGCTAGAATTACCAAATTTTCACGATCGGCTGCCTGGAAGACTCTAGTTTCAGGATCAGTAAAGCTTTTCCATAAATTCGTAGGGGGTCACCCTGAACAAGGGCGCTAAATGAGAGGGGGGTGGGCAAAATTTGCGATTTTTGGCCAATAAGTCGCTGTATCTCAGTAACAGTGCAAGATCGGGCCTAGAATACTATTAATCACTAATAGGAAGTCGTACGCTGGCTCTCGATTGCCATTGATTTGGATGACCTTGAATGCTTAAATAGGGGTTTTATAGATCTTTTGGCGATTTTGGGCTGCGAGACACTTTTCAAGAGCGAATTGCGCTGAAACGTAGATTTCGACGGTCCAAGTCTCAATTTTCTAGGTTCAAGGAAACATGCGCACGAGGTCATCAAAGAGTGGTACCCCCGTAAAAGTTGTTATTTTACCGTTGTTGGCCAGTTTTTCGTGAAAACAGCTGGAGATTGACAGTTTGCGAACAGGAACTGCTATAGGCTTTCGCGTGTCTCGTGAGCCTTAGCTCAAATTTCTTGTTTACTAAAGCTAAGCAGTTTTGGTAGAAAAAAATTGTTGTGCAGGCTATTGAATTTCTGGCTTATTATTTTTTACTCCCTTCGCGCAACGTTTCTAACGTAGCGAAGAGGAGTATATAAGATCAGTGTAATATGGAGGACCGACCAACGACTGGTCTCTCTTCCTGGAAGAGCCTTCCTGGAAGGCAAACGGCCATATCTCCATAACGGTGCTAGATAGACGCATGGTCAATATGCACAAGACCGTGCACCTATCTAGCACCGTTATGGAGATATGGCGCCTCAAAGATAATGGGGTCATAAGTTTGACCTTTTGAGGTCACATGACGTGATGACTTTAGTTGCACGGTTGATGCTGTCGGCGAGGTGATGCTGTCGGCACTGCTATTTGCGGTGTGAAAAGAAAGGAACTAAAAGGCAGTTAAATGAACACAGAAGAAAATAATGCATGCGAGGAGTACATTAGATTGGTTGCAATCTAAAATATTTTGTGTTAACATTTTAAACAACTATTGAAGTTGTTTCCGTCGGTTTGGAACCTGCATTCATTGTGACTTTTACTTTATGTGGACTGATTATTGTGAACTTTATTTTTCACTTATGCCCAATTGTTTTGTGGTTTCAAGCTGTGCTGTCAACATTACTGTCACTGTGTAGTGGACTTGATATGTTCATGCAGGCCCGTTGAGAGGTTAGCGTAGGTGGTTCAGTTTCCCCGGGCCCTCGATGTTTGGGAGTCATTGCTCGAAAATATAAAATATGCCAGAATGTGCCATTTTGAAAAGAAAAATTCAAATATTTTTTCCCAGAGGGGCTTCGCGAGAATGTTTTTCCGGGCTTTGCTGTGGCTCTCGACGGGCATGTATTCATGCTGCTGATATCAGATGTGTTTAAGCGGCTGATGCGATATGTCGATGTAGACTGCTGAAGGGGAGTCACAGTCAGAACAAGTGAGTGGTGTAGTGAATGAGGCATTGGTGCATCCACAGCGTGTAGGACTCGGCGGATATGCCATCGACGCAGAGGACACGGAAATGCCAGACATAATGCACGAAAAATTTCCCGCTGCATCGGCCGTGATTGGTATGATTGCATTGCATTGCATTAGCTGTTTGCTGATTTTCTGGTGCTCCGAGTCATGTGAATACGTCGCAGAGTTGAATAAAGCTCAGCATTGGTTTATTTTTTTGTGAACCTTTACATAGACCTGGTTGTTGTACATCCTGATCCATTTCCAGTTTCTTTTAGAATCTGCATCTGGAAACTGCAGTGGTAAGAAGATGCTGGCAGGGTTTGCCATTTGAGGTTATCGATCGGTCGATCATCTAAACTAATCGAGGAGTAGGGAATGGTGACCCTTTAATCTTATCGTATGCAGTCTACACCCTACTGTAGGCTACATTAGTAGGTTTACTACTCAGTATGTCACCATTATAATCGATCGCCTATCCTGTGTGGTGTGATCAATTTTTCAATCGCCTCTCATTTTCAAATGGCAAGCCCTGGGTGAGGAGGGCCAACGCATGATTGTTCCACTTACAGGCTTGAAGCCTTTGAAAGTACACACAGCAGCCATGGGTCTTTTGTGAGAATAATGCTACTTTTTCTTAACAGTAGGCTAGTCTTAGGGAAGGTCACGAGTATTAGTAGTCAACAGATGGGGAAAGAGATGGATCGCCATCGTCAAGTACGACATGGAGTACGACTTGCGGCTCGAATCGGTGGACGTGGAGAATAGAGCCAAGTGGAAACGGAGAAGCCGTGTGGCTGACCTCTTATCTGAAGGAGAGAGAAAGACGAGTAACAGTAATCAATGTTTGTGAAGTTGTTATGACAGGAAAGATGGTTGAAGGGCTTCCTTCCAAAACCTGTTGAGTCCATTTTGCTTATAGTAGAGAAAAATGAGTTTTGACCAAATTCGGACTTAACAGTTTCTAAGAATTGGTTGATATAGGCCTACTGATTGTAATACAGCAGATGTGATGTATAATGTATCAGGATTGGCTGACAATGTGGAAAATAGTGATGACAGTTCCATGGACATTGTCCCGTCGTCGCTGTCAATTGCTAGGAACCTCGGCGTAGAAGCTCCCCAGATTCAACTGCAGAAAGCATCCTTCTTTGCTGCCGACGAAGATGATGACGGTGACTACTTGGGTTACATCAAACAAAATGGTACGTTGTGCACCATGCAGTATTAGAAGTGTTATGTTTGTGATAATATCATGATGAGATTTATTTTTTGGTTTCTGACAATTCATTTTAGCTTAGGTATCCTGTTAGTTTTATTTCGTAGTGTTTGTATATCTCCATTTTTTGATTGATGACTACATTGTTTTTTAGCGTAGACATTCTGTTCTTTGTTTTGTGTGTATTTGTAGTTTTTCTCCAGTTTTTGAGTTATCCTTACCATGTTTTGTGTGACTTTAGATCCATGTGCACATTTGTATAATTTGTACAATGATGTACGTAAATAAAGCATCAGTTTATACAGTGTGTCAATGCCAGAAAAGCCCTTAAAGCACTGCATACATTTGTACTCTGAAAAGAAGAGTTTCTTAAATCATTGTACGAAGATGAATCTTTGTATGAACAAAATCTCGCATATGTATTTTTAGTAAGTTTTGTCAGGCCGGCAACAGAGAAAGCCCAACGTTCATATGTATTTGATCAATAAGACAGCACTCTTTACTGGCAACTCTGTTTAAGTCCAAATTCCATTACACTGACTGCGACTTTCACCGAATCTTCCCCATGGGGAAAGTCGCAGACACAAATCGTGAAAGTCTGAGACACAATTCATGTTGCCGACTTTCATGATTTGAAAGTCTGTGGACTTTGTCGCCAATTTTCTTCGTGCATAGTAACGGACTAAATTCCATTAAAGCGACACAAACGGGTTTGTTGCGGACTTGTCAGGGACTTTGTTGCAAACATCTTAGCATGTTGATATGGTTCGTGTTCGCGACTTTCATGATATGTGTCTGCGACTTTCCCTGCCCCTGCAGTTTCGGTGAAAGTCAGCGTAATGGAATTTGGACTTTATCATGCCTATATTTATTGTACTCATTGCAGTGTGGAAGACTCCAGGAGGTGGTCATCAGTTTCAGTCCGGCAAACGGCAGTCTTCGTCATTGTTCGAGGTTTCATCTCTGACTTGGTCTCAGCAGAAGTCAATGACATCCGGACTGTTTGCTGGCGCTGGTGATGACAGTTTTGGGTCCAAATTTGGTAATTTTTTCTCATTGTTGCTGAATTTTTGTCATCACTCTATGGTCTACTCTTTCTTTCAAGTACGTGTTTTATTGTGAACACCACAATTCCATCTAAATGTATACCATATGCTGGTGGTGTTCAAACTATAGATTCGTAATGTTGTCTTACTTTAAACGTTTCAGCAGAAGTCATCTAATCATTACAGTCATAAGTCATAAGCTGACAATTAAGCTGTGGGTTTGAAGTGTTATTTTTTTAGCTGTTAATGAAACTGACAAGAATACGAACATTTTTCTGGAAGTTATCAGTCCGTCATTGTAAAAACCTAATTCAATAAACCACATAGTTAAATATGTTTAGTCCATTATCATTCTTATCAACGTTGCAGCAGTTTCACTGTACCTGTAATTATTGTGATTTAAAGTAAGTCGTGCGTTGTATTTTTATCGCATTCAGTTTGTGCTTGATTAAATCTAGAATTTTGTCAACTTTTATTGCAGCTGGTAGAGAAGAGGCAGCGGCATCTGAACTTCGTAGTGATATCTCAAAGCCGAAGCTGTCCAAGGTGATGGAGGCCGAGCATATGAAGATACCAAGCGGTTTGGTGGACGGGAAGGTGTCGCTGCAGCCAGTTATTGGCTCTCGAGTTCAACGAAGTGTTGTTCCTCTTGAGACTTCTCTACTGGCTAACCGTATGTCGATGATCATGGACGCCGGGCTTGTTCAGTCACGTAGATTTCGTGTCGGCTGGGCTCCAAACTGGACGACTGCAAGTGTTGCACGACAGCTGGCACATGACAAAGGTACTTGTTGATGTCTGCATTTGTGTCTGGTAGTAGTAACGATAATGAATATCTCTAATGCACTGTAGCGCGAGTAATTGCTTAATGGCACATCAGCACAAAATCTGCCATTTAGCGCCATAAATGGTTAAAAAGCAGTTAAAAGTAATCAAATTCTTGCAAGGGTGCAACATTTAGTCAACAAAACAGGGATGTTTTCAGAGCCATTTTAAATGAACTGCCTGCCTTTATTAAACGTTTGTCTGCTGGGAGGTTATTCTAGGCTGTAGGTCATGCTGCATCTAATAATGATACCAATACCTATATTCATGGTGCCAACAACATGGAAGTTGCCACTGCAATATTTCACCCTGTTGGATGACGAATGTAGCACAGCGCCAGATTGTCACCGACCTTTGGACAAAGCGGATCAGTTTGAGCCAATAGATTCAGGAGTAGGCAGCTATGGTGTCTAATGTATGACATAGGCAACAAATGTTTAATGCAGTGATTTTCAACCAGGGTTCTGTGGAACCCAAGGGTTTCGTGAGCATCAGCCAAGGGTTCTGCGGCTGGTCAGTAAAAAAGACCAAAAAATAACCTACCGTACAAAATTACGTCTTACCATGCTATCGAAGTGATAAGCACCAGATGCTTAGTTCGAAATTAGCACTTTTAGCTGTCTACGTTTGCATACAGTGTTGAGTATTTTTTGTTGTTAACACTTGTATTGCACAATGAACATTTACGTATTAGTGTTAGTGTTACCAAATCGTTTATGTATTGAAAGAATTTCAATACCTGAAACATGCTGCTTGAAAGATATGAAAAGCCTTGCGCAGCAGCATAGCTAGCTGCCCGAGGGTGTCCATGTAAAACGTAAAAGATTGATGATAATTTTTTGTGTTAGTGGAAGGGGGCTAAACGGCCATTGGTGACTGCCTCGCAGGGTGTTTTTGGTTGAATATAATAACATATTGCTGTTGACTGGTGAAATAAAATTGCTAAATAATATTATCAATTACGGGCACATTTGACAAGTTTTTTGCCTGCTGTTCTATCATAAGCTTTTGGAGGTTTTGCCCCCAGATCCACAGAGGTTTTCTCTCTCTTTGACTCTTGACTCGCTGGAAACATTGGTCCCCAGATACACTAAAACCTCCACTTCACTTACGTCGCTGGACTCACAGATCATTGCATCGCATGGGGTTCCGTGAGTCATTTTGACACTTACATAGGGTTCCGCTGCAGCAAAAACACCGTTTTAATATATGTGAAACGCTGCAATGACTCGATGCTGGGTGTGTTTTTGTAGACACATCACTGAGTCTGATGGACACAGGTTACAGTTTGCTCCTGGATTCTCGGTCAGCTGCAAATGCAAAGAAGTTGTTGACATCCGCTGACTTTCAAGTTTATATTCAGCCCATCGTTGATAGCACTTCAGTGGCGTTGATGCCACAGGTTAATTAGTTAGTTATAATAATATAAGAGTTTTAATTATTTTTAATGTTAGGTTGTGTAGGCGACATCGAATTGATTTGCTTACTTTGAATTACGCCAGATTTTTTCATCCTTAGCAATTTTTCAGCATTCAGAGCTGTGTGTTTTCAGTTTTGTGAACATGAAGTTGCTTGTTGTGTTGCAGCGCTGTGCGTTTTGATTATGCTTTCTAACTGACTGATGAGATTTATCACATAGATGTAATCAACTTTTTTTACTTTTTTTATTTTTGTCACATTTTTAACGTTACTTAACATTTTTTAATTTTTTAAAAATGTTTACTGAAATTTAAAAATTTCACCAAGAACGTAAAGAAGCACTTCTAAAGCCACTGAAACAAATAAATAGGCTCTAGTGGTGGTAGTTTTTTTGGTCTTATGACCACATTGTTCAATTGAAATTGAATAAAATTTTCTTTTTTTTCTAGTTCCAGCTATACTGCATTTACAGCATTAAGTTCTAGGCATAAAGTTGAACAAATTAGGGCTAACGTTTTTATCAATGTTTTTGAATGTTTTCTTTTATTTTTTGCCACATTTTAAACGTTTTTTAATTCACATCTATGATTTGTCGGTCATTCTGCCGTGTGTTAGGCTGATGTGCTTGAGTCGAGGTTGACCGTTGCACTGCAGAACTCCCAGCACAGGTTTGATGGTGATTGCCCTTGGTTTACGCCCGATGATGCCCAGAGTCTGCTGCTCGGCTACGCCGAACAGGCACGCAGTGAAAACCCGTCTCCAGGTAACAGCTTATTGTGGTGTTGTACTAGTTTTGTTTTTTCCGCATTCCGAAAAGGTGCAGTGATTTGTTGCCATCTGGACCTTGACGTTTCCGGAATGACTGCAAAAAAGAACGCTATTAACCCGGAACAGGTGTTGCCCTGCCCACAATTCGAATTGCCTACAGCGTGACTAAAAGTTCTGAGCAAGTGATTGTGCTCTGCAAATTTATTTTCTCAACAAACAAAAGTGCCAGCAGCTAACTAGCTGATGAATGCACACACCGGTATGTTTATCTTTATGCACAGTAAAATGCATCAAACTAAATTAATTTGTGTGTGACTACATATAGGTAACATGAACCTTTTCTAAAACATTTAATTGTAAACAATGCTTCTGACTGGCTGACGTGGCACGATGCAACTCACGCCTTCCGCTGCACCGGTTTTATGCACTTTTGACCCGGAATGTTTATGGATCGACCCGGGTCCCGGGCCTTTCCGGAACGATTAAAGAACGCAAAACTTTTTCTTCCGGAAACAATCTAAAACAACTTGGAACTGACCAGACCTGGTCAGGCTTTCAAAAAACGCAGCCACTGTCACACTACCAGTATTATCCCTACTGCTGTCTGCAGCAGCACCACTATGCCAGTAGCTCAATCAGCAAATTCATTTTTGTTCACCTGGTCGGTTTTCCTCAGTTACTCGAGGTTAGACAGGGTGCTTTAAAAGTGCACAGTCCCACTGTTGTGAGTTGTGGTTACATGAACAGTCTGCCATCAGAAGTGACGTCATCAAAGTGTTTCCGATCATTCGAGGCAAAACTAAATACCAGTCATTTTTCCACCTTTTTCCCATAGCTGGCCGTAAAGTGGCGGAAATGCTGGGCATTTTTCCAGCTTTAATTTTTTATGTCGTGATAGGGATTTGAACCTGTGAAGTTTCAGGTCAGCTTTGACGTGGATTGTTTGAACTGGTTGTTGCAGATTCGTCGTGCATCGATGCGTCGGTGTTGTGGGAGCTGTGTAATGCTCTTTGGGGCTCGGTGATGTCGGATGATGATGACATGATATCGGAGACTGGCTATGAGTGTCAGCTGGCTAGACGTGAAGCCGTGTCACATTGGCTGACTGCTTGTGCTGCTGACAACATTTACAACGACATCCAGTCGGCTGATGCCAAGGTTGTCATCGCTGGCTTACTGTTATCCTTCATTTCATTTTCTGGTGAAGTTTAACGGTTAAAAGCTGTATATATTGCTTCATTGGAAACCCATCTCAGAGCTGTGGAGCATCACCTGCCATATGGGATCACACAGTGTCACCCGCCACTCGACACAGATGAACATGTGCCACCTCATCCCCAGCTAATTAGGCCAGTACTGGATTTTTCTACCAAATTATGATTTGAAAGCCAACACAGCCTTCAGTCCCAAAAAGGGACTGAAGGCTGAGTTGGTTTGGGTAGTTGGTTTTGTAGCAAGATGCTTGCCTGTGTGCAGACAATCGCATATTCTGGTACTAGACTGGTGATACTGTTTTTCTAGATCATCCAGCTGTTATCTGCACAGTGTTTGAAGAACGAGTTGACCTTTCTTAAAACATTCTGTACATAATTTTGTACTGCTGTATGATTTTCATGCTTTGAAGTCCCAAAAGCATCACGTCTAGTCATTTCCCAGTCCTTCATTTTCCAGCTCTGCACTTTCATCCATCATTGTCCAGTTTTGCATTTTCCGTTGAATCTGCATTTTAGCTCCCAGCATATTGCATGTCGTGATGATGTATAGGGTGTGCCAAAAAAATGACCTAACTTGTTTTTGTTAGAACTTCGTCAAATATGCACTCAGTTTGATAATTTGTGGCACACAGATAGCCAAGATGATAGAATTATGTGAAAAACACTCATTGTCTACCTCGTGTAATCAATGCACCACCATGTAAAATGCAGGTGCTCCAAATTCAACAAATTGATACATTACGCGGTGACTATCAGTATCAGATTGCTCACTTTTTACGCCCGAAAGCAGCTACTGCTTTCAGCACGTCTTAGCCAATTCGCAATTCTGTCTGTCTGTCTTAATTGTCTGTCTGTCCGTCTGTCACATGGGTGGATCAGTCAAAAACGGGGCAAGCTAGGATCACCAAATCTTCACCGTCGGCTGCCTGGAAGACTCTAGTTTCAGGTACCATAAAGCTTTTTCATAAACTCGAAGGGGGCAACCTGAACGAGGGTGCTAAATGAGAGGGGTGGGCAAAATTTGCGATTTTTGGCTAAAACTCGCTGTATCTCAGTAACGGTGCGAGATAGGGCCTAGGTTACTATTAATCACTAATAGGAAGTCGTACACTGTCTCTTGATTTCATTGTTTCTCTTGAATTCAATGACCTTGAATGACATTGAATGCCAAAATAGGGGTTTGATGGATTTTTTTGGCGATTTCGGGCTGCGACACAAGTCTATATCATTCAAAAGGTGGCGCCACACTACTATCATTATGCGATCAAGATAGAGAATTTGGTATTTGTATGTTAACTTAGCGTGAACACCCTAATTTTCAGCTAAACCACTGAACCGGAACTGCTATAGACTTTTGATCAGTTGATCGTTAATGCTGCTATTAGCTGCGGCGTCTCGTCTAAGCCATTGTGTACATTTTGGGCATAAATTTTGATAATTAGGAAGTGAGTTTTTCCACAAACGTATAATTCTGCAGAATAAATCACATTTTAGTTTATTGTGTTCTTAATTAGTTGAAGAACTTTTACAGAGACAACAACTCAGCATTATGCTACAATTTGGAGCATCTGTGTTTTACATGGTAGTTTGTTGACATAAATCATGGGAGGTGGACAATGAATCTACCTTACGTAATTCTATCGTCGTGGCTATTTTGCCAAAAATTATCAAATTTGGTGCAGATTTGACGAAGTTCTGAAGAAACAAGTTGGGCGCACCCCGTATATTGTTGTGTGCATAATGCAGAGGGATGATGGTGCAGCGGGTGTCTTTAGCTGCCTGACTGGCCAGCTGATCAGCGAGGCCTGCGAACATGCCGTTGCTCACGGTGACTATCAGATGGCTCTGCTCATATCTCAAGCGTTCGGATCAGAAGACGTCAGGCACATGATGCTGCAACAGCTTGCTGCTTGGTTTGAAACTCAGGTACTTCCATTGTTGCTTGTAACACTAGATCCACTTGGTAGATTCGGACTCAAATAAATGTTTGCTGATTTTTGGGGGGTTTTTTTGGTCTGCAACGTGAACTTTAAATTTTTGTGCATTTTGTAATACTGTCTGGAACTCACTGCTCAAAGACCTTTGGGATGTGAATAGTTTGGCTGACACTTACAAACAAGTACTTAAATCATTTTTACATGCAACAGCAGCTACTGCTATAGCGCATCTTAGCCATCGCAATTCTGTCTGTCCGTCTGTTCGTCCATCCGGCCATCCGTCACATGGGTGGATCACTGGATCAGTCAAACACGGTGCAAGCTAGGATCACCAAATCTTCACCGTCGGCTGCCTGGAAGATTCTAGTTTCAGGATCTGTAAATCTTTTCCATAAATTCAAAAGGGTCACCCTGATCTAGGTTGCTAAATGAGAGGGGGTAGGAAAAATTTGCGATTTTCAGCCGATACGGTGTTGGCAGAGCAAAACAAGTCACGCCCCCTGGTGAGTACAATTAGAACACTATGGATATTTAGCCGCTGGTCGTCTGGTGACCTCTGGCAACTGATTTTGTTTTACTAGGCTTTCAAACATGCACTGATACTGGAATTCATGCACTGGATATGGTGCTAGGCATTATACGACGTCAAGTCTAAATGAAACATCGTTGTGAGCTTAGATTTTGTTCGCACCGGGCCTTAACAAATGCATCGTTGTCGCGCATTCCCCTTTGCGTTATCTGGGCTTTTCTTGTTATTCTTGCAATACTTGTGTATTCAGTGCACTAGAGGTTATTTATAGGAATGCACTGTGTAAACTGACATTTGATTTGCTTTGCTTACTGCTGTTTGTAATCAGTGATCTTTATTAAGGTACATTTTCAAGTTATTATACATTCTGCACTTCATATACAGTTGGTTCAAACTTTGACTTTCGAGTATATTTTGCTGTATTAAACAATCTCTTCAATATTTGTTAATACAGGATGGGTCAAAAAAATGTGCCACTTTACTTTTGTCCTTATCTTCTCCAATTATTGACAGTTTTTCCAAATTCTTTCACTGGCTTACTCTGCAGACAATTTGCGATCATGTGATTATTATAGATTGCACCATACCATAAATTCGTTTCTACACTACCTTGTGAAATATTAATGAAATATTCATACATAATGATAATAACAAACAAACATTTTGGTAAAATTGAAAAAAAAACACTTCAGACCAATATGGCGGTAAATGATATGTATGATCTTAGACTTTGTGGGTCTAACACAGTCTAGTGTCATACGAATCATTTATCGCAATGTTGGTCTGCAGCATTTTTTCATTTACCTAAATTTTTGTTATTATCGTTAGTTTTTGCTTCCATTGATATTTCATAAGGTAGTGTAGAAACGCATTTATCGTGTGGTGGGATATATAATAATCACATTATTGCAAATTGTCTGCAGAGTGTGCCAGTGAAAGAATTTTGAAAATCTGTCAATAATTGGCAAAGTGGCACATTTTGTATGGCCCATGGTGTATATGTTAGCAGTGTGTTGTGAGCAGTTTGATCAGCATATTGATGAGATGAGACTGCGTATATATTCACTGCTGGCCGGCCGCCTCGTCTGGCAGACTTCGGATATCTTCATTAACACGTGTCGTTTGCTTGACTGGAAGCGATGCTTTGCTCTGCATTTATGGTGAGATGGATGTGAGATTATATTAATATTGCATTCATTTGCTGATACTTGTTCTGAACGTGGTGTTGGAAAAAGAAATTGCATAGATCTGCTGTACGTAAAATGCTGTGTATAATTATTTTCATAAGACAAAATGATCAGTATATATATTAATGCCACTGACTGATTAAGAATTTTCATCGAAGAATATTTAATTGGATTTGACACTTTGCAATGCATGTTACTAGATGGCCGTTCAGTAATAATCGTAATGAAACAATAATGACATCTTAATTAATTAACTGCTTTTGAAATGTTGAATAGTAATAGTAATAGTAACTGCTAGCAAAAACTCTTGAAGTTCCTGAGACCACTGGAGACTTTTCCTCAAGTCTGAGATTTTCCTCCCAGATCAAGGCATGATTTAGGGAAACAGGTTAGTCAGCAGGTATTCTCATTGAACGCTTGAACTGGCAATATATCCCTTATTATTATTATGTATTTTAGTATGTTTGCCATTAATTTTACAATGCTAGATATCAGTTAACTAAGTTTATTTAATGTGCATTGTAAGGTACTATTGCTCATCGAATGCACCAATAGCCGATGCTGTAGCTGCCTACGACCAGTCTTACTGGGGTCAGTCAGCGTATGCTTCATGTCCGTTGCCGCACTACCTGGAACAGTTGGCCATCGATGATGCAGCGGACGGGGTTCAGGACGTCTGTTATCATCTGATCAAACTGTACTGTGATCGTACTCACCCACTGCACGTTCTGCTCAGTACAACGGCCATCACTGACAACCCACTCGACTACAGTTTGAGGTTTAAACGTCAACTACACCGTGTCTCAATAAAAAACGTGCCACTTTTGTTTTTTGAATAACTCCGTGAAACATTGGCCAGTTTCGATAATTTTTGGCGCACAACATCATGAAGAAATTTGATGTAAATGATTATAGTCTAGCCCACCTCACCTGAATACTGCTGCTACACTACCTTGTGAAATGCAGAAGTTGTAGTTTGCATTTGAGTTTGTTGATTGTTATTTATCTCAGCACTTGTGGATTGGTAACACAGTGGAAGCCATTGGTTGGTAATAGGTAATAGGTTGTAGGTTTCACTCTGAAAGAATCTTTGGCATGTTGTTTACGAACGTTTTGTATCTGTCACCAACCGATAAATCTTGTAACTTGCTTAAAAGTTAACACCATGAAGTGATAAGTACACTTGGCATAAGCCTAGGTTAACTGCTGCGACAGTACATTTCAAAGCAGTGAGAATAATGCTAGTGGCAAGAATACCGCCCACGCATTTTTTTCCATGTTAAAACCCTATCTCGTCTTCCAAAACTATGACTTAACCCTGCCAATAATAGCTATTTTGACGAGTTTTTCTGACCATTTTAACTACGTACTTCTGGCTAGGGTTAGGGTTGAGGTTGGCAGAATGCCAGATGGCTTCCACCCTTAAGCCAAATTAGGGTTTTGACCCCGGTGTACAGCGAAAAGCTAGGGTTATGCTGGAGCAAGTCATGAAAATAAATATTCTTTGCTGTCGCACTCATCAAAATAGCTATTCTTGGTTGGGTTGAGTCATCATTTTGGAGGCTGAGATAGGGTTTTAACATTCAGAAGGACCACCCTCTGTGTGGCCAGAAGTACATATTATAGCTACTGATGCTGACTGGCACAGTTGTGGAGTGACTGGAACCTGAAAGAATTGTGAAAATTATGCAGGTTTGAAGTGTGGGTTATCGCTATTTTGGGACATGGTGTATGTCACTGAGCTTGCGTATGAATTACTGGAAATGAATTCTTTTGAAATTTTACAGTGTTTGAAGCTAATTTCGCCATATTTGCTTTTTAATCTTCCCATTGTACAGTTAGTTGGCAGTTGTCAGATGAGACCATCTCTGTAAGCATGTTACTGAATGTGTTGCAGTTGGCACCTGATGGTGGTCTTGTCCAGTCTGGGCTATCGGCATTTGTCGTCTGTTCACCACACGGCCATCTGCATGTCGTATGCCAGTCAACTAGAGAGCTCTGGTCTGTGGCACCGGGCAGTGTTTGTTCTACTGCACCTGCACGATGCTCGCAGGTAATGATCGGTGTAAACAGTAGCATTGTCCCGGTAAAAAGTGGACCTTATAACATTGTCAATAACTGCTTTGAACTAAAACTGCCACCAGAGTAAATTATTATCTAACATCACGAGTAAATTTGAAAATAGTACACAAAGTTGGCATAAAAGTATGAATCGCAAATGAAGAAATCAAATTTTTAAAAAAGTTTCGTGTTTTATATACCAGTAAATACGTGTTAAAATAAATGAAAAACGTTGATAGATTCTGTCTATCCAGATATGTGGCCACCAAGAGCCAGTACATATGGCAGTACAAACAGCTCTGAGTACGACAGGTGCCTGCTATAGCCCAATGTCATTGACATGTCACTGTTATGTAAGTGTAAACAATAACAAACAGTGGCTTTTCAGCAAAGATGATAACGTTTAAATTAAAGTTTAGCACCAGGAAAAGAGTTAGGCCAATGGGGCAAAGATGATCAAAAAGTTTCCCAACAAAAGTCAGTTTTATCGTCATTGAATCAGTTGCTCACGAGGATCGATCAAACCAGCACTGTGGATCGCAAACCCGGCAGTGATTAAAAGCACAAGACACGTATTGCTGACAATGTTGACTCGGTCGAGGAGCTGGTAATAAGTCAAGATAATGCACCAGTCACCCACAAAACATTTTGAGCGCAAGCAGTAAATGTGAAATGGTAGACAAACTGTCATAATAGGCCTATGCGAAACTGCTGTGTGGTAAACTTTTATTTTGAGTAATATAATTCAAATATTAATAAAACTGACACTGACATGTTATTTTTATAAAAATGATGTGTCATTCTTTTTAGCTTAATTCACAGTTACTGTGTTTAAAATTTCAGACAAAACTGTTAAGTTTTTACTGAAATACAACTACAGTCAAACCCGTTTAATTATTAAATGGGGCAGTTAAGGCCATCTGGCTTAGAAACTTGTTGAAATTAAGCAATATGTAATAATAGGCGTAGTGACAATAACCGGAGTCAGTGCTTTTTGATTACTACAGATGTTGGCCGAGGATAAAAATTTATGTGACATAAGCGGATTGTGACATTAAGCGATGTGATATTAAGTGGGTTTGACTGTATTTGTTTTGGGGTCCAGTTTTTATTGGGACACAGTGTAGTCAATGTCATTATTTCACAATGCTGATATCATTGCCAGTATGATTGTTTGACCTGTTCACTGATACAGCCTGGCCACAAGCCTGGAAAACCTAGAATACTCAGGGAATTCCCTAAACCTGAAAAACTCTGGGAATTCTGTGCAACCTTGGATAATGGAAAAATTGTAACAAACAAAATAGAGTCACCAAATGCGGTTTCTAGGATGCAGAAAATACTTGAAAATGCATTAATGGCTGAGGCAAAGCCCTGGACCCTGATGGGGAGTTTACAGTACTCTCCCAGATTACAATCATTATAGTTACTTTTTGTTATGATAACCTATGGAAAAATAAGCTTATGGCGCTGGAAAAACCCGGAAAACTCGAGGATTTTTTTTTCTCGTACCACGTTGTGATAACAACTATTCATGTATAATACTTATTGGAAGTGTTTGATTCATCGTTATTGCTGTATTGTAAACGTTCGATGTCGCATGTTAGTCGAATGGTCGAAGTTCGACAGACGCTGTGCCGACATGTGATGTTGAAGAAGGACTCGGTTCAGTCAGAGAAAGAACATTTCGTCATCGATCAGTTGCACGTTCCTGTAGAGTGGCTTCATGAAGCAAAAGTTTGCAGCTTTACTTGTCTATTTTGCACTAGCTTTGTTTTTTACATGAGCTATTTGAAATTTACTACTGTAACTTGTCAAACATCATACATCATCAACATCAATTTTAATGACGTATAACACCAATATTTTTCTACTCATTTTTGTTTTGTTTGAAGACAGATATACTGTGTGCAGTGCAGTAGACCAGATTTGGTAACAAAATCAGATTTAATGTTTGTTATCACTTACTTTTGCCATTTCGTTAAATGAAAAAAAAACAGTAATTGATAAAGATTTGACCATTCTGTATCAAAATAAGGAAAATAATGTTGTTGCTTGTGAATAGATTTTATAACAAACTATAACCAGTACTGATGATTGGCTAGAAAAGGGTTGATTGAGTTTTACAGGTTTATGCAATTGTTGTCTGAAGTAGGCTTGTAGTGGAACCAGGTATATAGCAGACAGGTTTAGATAAATTTAAAGGACGATTTTTAGAGCTGTCAAATCGTTAATTTTTTAATGCATTAATTAATGCGTTATTAGCGCACCCAGGCCCGTCGAGAGGGAGAGTAGGGGGGTAAGTTACCCCGGATCCCACAACGTTTGGGGGACCCCACCTGTAGAACATATGAAGTTAAAACACATTTTAAATGTATAATCAACAAGAAATCTATTAGCCTGTTGTTGAAATAATTATTTATTTGCAGTAGTGATAGAATGGCAACTACAGTTTAGTTACTTGAATTCATTCGATTGTCAAATAACTGCAGTTTAACAGAATATTCGAACTTTTGCTTCACTGAATTTAGTAAATTAACATTAATTTACGTGTGTGCTTTAATTTTTTTAACGTGCATTAATTTCTAACGCACATTAATTTAATTACTGCGTTAATTGGACAGCTCTAATAATTTTGCTAGTGCTGGTGTGTTGATGCTTACCGCAGGCTGTGCGTGCCGGTGCCGAGAGAAATCACGTTGCCGAAGCTTATCACCTGTTGAAAGCAAAGAGATATAATCAGTCTCATGCCGTAGTTATGCAGCACATTGCATCAGATGCAGTTGTCAATGGTATGGATGCATGCTGTTAAACTGCTGGAATTTACACCGTGGGCCAGTTGTCCATATTTTCACCAATTATTGATCGATTTTAAACTTTTTTTACTGGTACACTCTGCAGACAGTTTGCAATGATGTGATTATTATATATCCCACCACATGGTAAATGCGTCTCTACACTACCTTGTGAAATATGAATGTAAGAAAAAACTAACGATAATAACAAACATTTAGGTAAATGAAAAAACACTTCTGACCAACATTGCAGTAAATGATTCGTATGACACTAGACTGTGTTAGACCTACACAGTCTAATGTTATACAGATCATTCACCGCAATGTTGATCTGAAGTGTTTTTTTTCAGTTTTACCAAAATGTTTGTTTACATGCATATTTCATTCTTATTTCACAAGATGGTGTAGAGACACATTTACTGTATGGTGGGATATATAATAATCGCATTGCAAATTGTCCGCAGAGTGTGTCAGTGAAAGAATTTTCAAAATCGGTCAATAATTGGCGAAAATATGGACAGAAGTAAAGTGCCACGTTTTTATGGCCCACCCTGCAGAAAATGTACATAAGCAGGCGTGATGGAAGCCAGCTGAATCTGCTCATTATCAATATTTTGGTCTTGTGTATGTATCGCTGTAGAGTTTATTTGCAAGAATGCACTATGTAGTTTGACGTTTGTTGATGCGATTTCAGTCTGTTCTGTCTTCTCGGTCGTCATTTGTTTGTTTACTGCCGATGATGTATGGATTGTATAGTGTTGAGGTATGATGCTATCATGTATTCATTTAACAAAAGTTGACAGGTGCAACTTCTGGCAATGCAAACATGAAATACATCTAATAAAAAATATGCAAACGTTTTCGGAAAACCATCTAATGGTGTGTTTGACAGTTAAAAACGCCTGACAAAAGGTACTCTTATCAAAAACTATTTTTTGCAACAAGTAAAAACGTTAAAAACTGACCGCTTGAACGTGCAAATGAAGTCTCGACGCGTGGCCGTGTGTTTGTAGATGTCTTTGTATTCTGAAGTTTTCCGCTGGTGAAGCGTAGAAGTCTGTGGATGTTATGTGTTATTTGCAGACAACTGTGATGCACTCTGCACAGCGTACTTGCAGCCTTTGTCAGACCTTGAAATCTCGGCTCAGATACAAGACTGGTCAACGGGCGGCGGCCTTTTCCTCGACTACTGCAACTTGCTACACAGTTTCACTGCACATACCAAGGTCAGCTTATCTTTAATGATATACAGATGATAACCATTTTGCATGTTTCCTAGGTTGGATGGTAGCCTTCTGGAGGTTTTGTAGAATATTTTACGTACAATGCATTGCATTAAATCACATTTTCCAGCCTTTTCTGCTAATATTTTGAGACCATTGTTACCGTAGAAAATGGGAAGTAACAAAAATGTGCTTTATATTTTGACGTTTTGACTCTCACTGCTCTTTAAATTATATTATTAGTTTGGTGACAACTTAAATTTGAAATTCAGCTGCAGCTTCAAACGTGTTAAACTTACAACATAATGGTGTGGCGTAGCGGCAGTGCATTTCATCCGATCAAGGAAGTTACTGTACGCCAAGCCGGGTTAGTCCTTGGATGGGTGACTGCCTGCAGGCAGGTAAACCATCTCAGTATTTAACCAGCCGCCTAGGTCAACTCAGCCTTCCATCCCTCTGGAGTAGGTAGATCGAGTACCGGCCTATCTGGCTTGGGTTAAGGTGGGGTGCGTTCACCTATGTCAGGTGGCAGGTAACATTGTGATCCCATGTGGCAGGTGACGCTCCGTAGCTCTGAGATGGGCTTCCCATAAAGAGCTACATGTATATAATCACCTTTAACAGCACTCAGTGTGTTGATGCCATGCTGTTTAATGTTACTGCTTTATATTTCATGTAGTTTTTGATCAGTTGTGAAATGCAGTTAATGTAGAATGTGGTTTTTGCCATGTTTTAGGGACATCAGTGTAGTGATTATGAACTGGAAAATATGCGCTCACTTGCAATTTCTGTCGGTGCTCGGGTCAACAAACTTAACTGCCGGAAACCTATTGACAGGTAAAAGATGGTATTTTTTGTGTTATTAGTTATATATCACTTTATTTTTAAGTATTTCAGCCTATTTTGCTTGTCGCTTTACAATGCGTGTTAAATCTGAATGATGAATGTCGGTTCAGTAACCAGATAGACTGACTAAATTGTTTCATGGTTATTGGGGTACATGCTTCAAGATTATTTCCTCAGACAGGTGTGAGGGTTTGTCCTCTATAATCTGTGACTATTGTGTATTTATTTATTTTATTTATTATTGTAATCTGTTGGAATTAAAGTTGCAACGAATGTACTGGTGATTTGCTGTACATAGCTGTGAGTGACTGACTGTATGTGTAACCAGTGGTGATGGTGTTTTGTTGCAGCGTCTGTCAGTTCGAGATGGCAAACACTGTCTCCAACGTGGTGACGTCGTTACTACAGCTGCATGAAGAGTGGACAGAGCAGGTCAGGTCTGTGTTCTGATTGATTGGTCCACTGTCTTCTCTGCAGGGTCTGAATTTGTGACTGATTATTTTGCATTGGATTGGAAGATACGATGCAGCTGTTGCGCTTATTGCTGTAGGTTAACTGTATCTGTGCCAGTGCCTGAGCCACCAGAGCCATTAGCTGCACTGCTAACGGATACGTCGTCACAACGTTCTCAGCTGTTTCGGTGCAATAGACGACAATACAATTGCTCTGTGTCTGGCAAGCATGCAGGCCAATGAAGTCTGTACAGGGTCCGTCCGTGTTTGAAGTTTATTGGCCCGATGCATCACTCGGAAGGACAGCAGCTGAAGTGCCTGCAGACGTTTTTGCATCATCGGCATCATTATCGTTAGCAGCTGCCGCTATGCTGCAGCACTGTGTATCGAGGCCGCAGGCTGAGCTGAGGCCCAAAGGGTCGAAAATGGAGGCTGCAGGCCTATACTATGGCAAAGATCAAGCAGACAAGGAGCATAGCGAGACTAGTTACCTGTCCACTTGTGGTACTATAAGAGAGTAGGCTTTCTTTTGACTTGGCGTTGGTTTGCTGTGTTTTGGCGAAACAAGCTATCAGTAGACTGGGAACTTGTATTTATTGAATCACAATAGTAATTGCTGCAGAGTGTAATCACCTATTAAGTATTCTGGCAAACAAACGACAGTAGCACAGTGTGTTTCTAGAAATCTGCTATTACAGCTAATTACTGAGTTTTGTTAATCTGACCATATTTGCAAACAAACAGACTCTAATTGTTTGTTCCAGCGACCTGTTATCACATCTGTGTAATAATTTTTGTTAACCTGGCAAGTTCTATTTCAGACTTGATACAGATTCGGTTATGCTTGGTCTGCCAGAAGTGAACTTTTGTGAATTGGTGGAGCAGGGCGTATTCACACATTAGACTCTTTTCTTGTCACCCAGCCGTCATCATCATGTCATTGAGGGTTTTTACACACAACAGCAGCTACTGCTGTAGCTCGTCTTAGCCATCGCATTTCTGTCCGTCTGTTTGTCTGTCTGTCCATCTGTCTGTCTATCACACGGGTGGATCAGTCAAAAATGGTGCAAGCTAGGATCACCAAATCTTCATCGTCGGCTGCCTGGAAGACTTTAGTTTCAGGATCCATAAAGCTTTTCCATAAATTCGAAGGGGTCACCTCGAACAAGGACGCTAAATCAGAGGGGGTGGGAAAGTTTGCGATTTCCAGCTGATACAGAGTTGGCCAAGCGAGACAGGTCACGCCGTCTGGCGAGTACAAGTAAAACACTATAGATAATTAGCCACTGGTCATCTGTCGCCCTCTGGCGACTTTAAAAGAAACATCGTTGCTAGGATGGGTGAACTTAGATTTTGTTTTACTGGGCTTTCACACATGCACCGCTGTTGCGAGTTCCCCTTTGGGTTAGCTGGGTTTTTCTTTTTTCTAAATAGTCACTAAAGGAAAAGAATATTGTGGCTATCTTCTGCATTGTCTGTAAGTGAAAAGTCACAGTATATTGACTGTGCTCATGTTTTCCACTGTCCATGGCAATTACTCCAATACGAACAAGGTGTCTGTCGTTTGTGGTATGCCAGGCATTGTTTGGCTGAATTAGTAGCATTGATATTTGCATTTACTATTACTAATGATTACAGCTGTTGAATTAACATGTAAACTTAATGCGTTAACGCATTAAACAATTAACATGCGCTAAAAAAATTAACACACATACGTAAATTTACTACATTTGGTGAAGCAGGAGTTCCAACATTTTATTAAACAGCATTTATTTGATGACCGAATAACATTCAAAGTAATTAAAAGTCGTTTTGCTGCCATGTTCAGTCACGGTCCTGCGACACTGGCATGACTTCATGCGCTTCATATTTGTCACCCTCTCGATGAGGTCCACATACATACAATAGCAGCAATATTATTGATATGTTATTAACGTGTTAATGCATGCATTACAAAATGTAACACTTTGACAGCTCTACTAATGATTGTTGTAATTTGTTATACCGCGGTTGGATGTCTGCGCGTAGTGACACAGCCGAGCAAGTCATGAGACTGTCGCTGCCGGAAGACTCTTCTATCGATGCTTTCAGCTTCGTCTCCCATGCCTTTCTACGCTCAGCTGCACAAGTCTGATGATGAGATGGATATTGGATAATGTCTTGGTTGTGAGTTGAAGAACTGTTGATGGACAGATTTCACAGTACTGTTGATGTGAAGCTGGCTGAAGTCAAGTCATTGTTGGAGGAAACTGTTCGTTTGGACCTGTGTCCATTGGCTTCTATCCTATCCTATACTTGGTGGGCGCAGCTTGCGACATTGAAAGATAGGGGGGAGTTTTGTTAAGGGTGTAGATCAATACTTTCCCCTTATTTTTACTTTGCAATCTACACCATTAACAAAATCCCCCCCCCGATTTTTTACTTTCCCCTATTTTTCACTGTACATTTTTAACGAAACTTCCCCATAGAAAGGGGAAGAAGCCCAAGGGGGCGGGGGCTTGGGAAAGTTGAGTTTGAAAATATGGGGGTAAACTTGAGCTCAAAATTGGGGGGAAGTTGCACCCAATTTTGACTAGATTTGGGGGGATAGAAGCCACTGCCTGTGTCCACATATGTTGAATGTAAAGACTGGCTGACTGCTGGGCTTGAACGGTGTGCCTCTGACTGTGTTAGTTGCACTACAGCATTTTGCTCGGTCAGCATCAGTACGAGAACAGAATGGCAAAAACATCCTATCTGTTGCTGATGTCATTTTGAGAAAATCGGAAAAAAAGACTTTCTACACAGTGCGCTTTCCCCATGTTTTTAATCTTGCTTCACAGTTTGCTAATAAATAGCATACCCGTTTGCTTGCAGTATTAGAATTTTGTAATGAGATAGATATTTAAGTAGCATTTTGAAGAAGTTTGTTGTTTGGACGTTTTGTTACAAACCTATATACAGATATGATGTTTTGCCATTGTGCTGTTAAATAGCTTCTACATTGTGTATAAAAAAACAGTCAAAATTGTTTTGGTCATAAGTTTGTCAAATTTCACCACCTTTGATACTTTTCGGCAAGAAGATGGCCAAGGTGATGGAATTATGACGTGTAAGGTCCACTTATTTTTTACCTCAGCTGATTATGTCAACACACTACCGTGTGAAACGCTGATGTCCCATATTGTTGCATGATGCTGAGTTGCTGTCTCCAGTAAACGTTTTAACGACTTATTCAAACATGCAATAAACTGAAAATGTGAATTACTTAGCAAAATTATAAGTTTGTATAACAATTTGCTTGCAAATTATGAGAGTTTAGGCCTATGTTTAAAGTGTGCCTCACATACTCAGACACAGTGGCTAAGATGCAACGCCACTGGCTGTTAGCGGAATCAACAATGTCTGATCAAACAGCATTCACTCATCGATTAGACAAAACGTTTTGAGCTTATCAGTCAGCTATTTTGCTGTCTGCTTTTTTCTTCGCGAAATATTTAATGCCAAAAAATTATTTAGTCACATGGTGCCCTCTGTCGAATTAATGATGCGAAGGTGTTTAATCTGTCACAATCTGGAGCATCTGTGTTTCACACGGTAGTGCATTGACACAAATTAGTTGAGGTGGAAAATGAGTGCACCTTACATAATTCCATTGTGTTGGCCATTTTTGTGACAAAAATTGCCAAAGTTGGTGAAAATCTTGACTACATTATTACAGAAACAATTTTGACTCATTTTTTAGACACGGTGTACTATCGACCAAATCTTTTTCTTGGTTAAATTGCTTTTAACGTGTCTGGCGAGATGTGATGTTCTGAGATTCTTGTATTCTTGGCATGATAAATTTAGTGAGGTGCTGTCCCGGCATAGTTGCAACAGAAGTGAATGAAGCCTGCTGTAATCAATCACTCTTAGGTTCAGTCGTTAAACTTTTTACTCAATTTCAGAATATTCAGATTTGGAAATATGCACACTGAAGGTTAAGTTTCCATTTTTACGCACGAAAGCAGCTACTGCTTTCAGCGTGTCTTAGCCATTGCAATTCTGTCTGTCCGTTTGTCTGTCCGTCGGTCACACGGGTGGATCTGTCAAAATGGTGTAAGTTAGGATTACCAAATCTTTACCATCGGCTGCCTGGAAGGCTCTAGTTTCAGGAACCGTAAAGCTTTTCCATAAATTCGAAGAGGGTCACCCCGAACGAGGGCGCTACATGAGAAGGGGTGGGCAAAATTTGCGATTTTTGGCCAATAAGTCGATGTATCTCAGTAACGGTGCGAGATAGGGCCTAGGTTACTATTAATCACTAATAGGAAGTCGCACACTGGCTCTTGATTGGCGCTGAATTCAATGACCTTGAATGACCTTGAACGCCATAATAGGGGGTTTTATGGATTTTTTGGCGATTTCGGGCTGCGACACAAGTCTATATCATTTGCAAGGTGGCGCCATGGAACTATCGTTATGCGATCCAGATAGAGAATTTAGTATTTGTATATTAACTTAGCATGAACACCCCAATTTTCAGCTAAACTACTGAACCAGAACTGCTATAGGCTTTCGCACGTCTTGTGAGCATTAGCGCAAATTTCTTGTAGTCATCATTTTGGTTCATGTTAAATGGTGATAATGTTTGTTTTCGGCATCAGTCCCTGTTACTGTAGAAATAAGGTCTTCAGTTTACATGTTGCGTGAAGTTTTTAAAAACTTAATTTTGTGCGACATGCTTGTGCAGACGTTTGTGTATCTTTTGCATTTTATTGGTTAGAAAATGTATTTTTAGTTTTATGTGTAAACTCGATTCATTGGTTTGCCCTGCCCATAGTCTCAGCATTTATGTCAGTCTATTGTGTTACAGTGTTACTGATGCTGATGGTCTTGCAATTGGTGATATTTCTGTTAACAAATAGTCTCATACAACTTGTATCTTAGGCTTTTATTTTTCCTACCCTTGCTTTTGCACTCTGTATTTTAAAGTTTCAGTATTCTTACAGTTATGTTGAATTATAAGGTTTGTCAGTTAATTACTTTTTTTATCGAAGCTGTTAAGTCGTAGTGTGGTTAATTGTGAAGGTCTTGAAATTATTCATATCTGTTAGCATTCCTGTATGTTCACTAATTTGCAAAATTAATACGCATCTTTGCTTTTTGTGGTTGTGTTTGTATGTGCTACCAATTTACCATAGTTTTCAGAATTTAATATTTTAAAATGATTTGTGTTAATTCTCCAAAGTCATATGATTAGTTGAATTTATAATATATTTTACTAAGGATGGTATTAACAGTTGTTAGGTTAAACTAATTTTACTCTGCAGTGGTCCATGTAAAAATCTATTTACACTTTATATAGGGCAATAATTTTGTATAGTGCCTACTGTTATACTATGACTATTTTGAGCAGATATGCCTCACAAGAAATCTGACAAGGAATATACAGTTTGTCTACTTAACAAAGTTTCTGTATCTGCATGTTTTTTGAAGATCATGTTCATACTTCACAGTATTTTATGTTCTGTCACGTACAGTTGTTTCTATAAAGTGATAACAGTATGGCGTTATTCTTCCAAATTTACAAAATGTGGACAGATAAAATTTTAAAAAATACTGTTTTAAGGACAACTGTATATACCACAGAACATGTAGTTTACAGCTATGGTTAAGACATTAAGTCGTGATGGAACTCTCTGATGGTAGTGAAAAATTTCGCTCCTGAAGTTCTTGTACTTTGTACACGCTGTAAAATAGTAAGTTGAAAGACGAGCGCTGTCGATTGGGTGAAGACCCGAGATAGATACATGTGTGTCTTCACAGCTAAACCATTACTGAGGTCAGCATGATAGTGGATTTAAAAACTCGAAATAGAAGTAGGCTTAGAAGAAACTGCGACATGATATTATAGAAAATGTGCAGGCTCAAGTTGCACATTGTGTCAGCCACAGGCGTCTATCCCCTTGGACTCACTACGCAAGCTTCCCCCATTCTTCCTTCAGCGTGTAATCCCCTACCCCCTCAACGTCGACTCGAACACCCCCACGTCAAGCTTAATCAAGTGCTGCATTCCTCCAGTGACAGATGATCGGTGCAGGGGGGAGTGGTTGAAACGTTGAATAGAGTGGGGAATGGGGAAGCGTATTTTTTTACCCAGCCTATGATCTGAGGAACGTTGTAAGATCTCTTAGTGGGATCTGGGGCGGAGGTTTTGGCCGAAAAAAATATTTGGTATATTTTTAGTTTTACAAAACACTTTGGTTAGGTTCTGGTATTACGATGACTGCACCCCCTTGAAGTCCTAAAAGTTGCCTTCTTTGAGAAAAGTAAGCTTTAAGCGTAGTCGTCAACGGACTTAAACGCCCGGGGCTGGTGCCATGCGACGCACTTAACAGATGAACACCCAACAGCGACTGCATTCTGGTCTGGCGGCTGGCGTGGTGTAAAATAATTTGCAGAAGCTGAGTCCAACGTGAAGCCGACAGACACGTCGCTGATCTTTCGTGCTTCCTGACGCTTGGCTGCTGCTGCTGCTGTAACAAGTCACTGAGATGCTGCAGAAGAGAGAGAGAGAGAGAGGAGGGGGAGACATGGAGAGAGTCGTCAGCTCATTATTGGCCAATCAGCAGCGCGCGCGACGAATCTGCATGCGCCGGGCCGGGCGCCCGTCACCTCTTAACGCTTCCCAGGTCGACGCCGAATTTGCATCTGTTCGCCGCGCCGCTCGCGCGCGCTGCGCGTTAGGCCAATTTGCCGCTGATACGATTTCCATGTTTTCCGCTGTTTATTGTCCCACTTAACGTTCTGGCGCGGCGACGCGGTGCGGCGAGATCGAATGAGCCGCAGTGACAACGAAGACCGAGACGACGGCGACGCCAAAGCTCGTTTCCCCGAACAGTCATAGACAAGCTCAGCAATCAGCGACGCTGGCTAGTGCCGGTGTCCCATTATAGGATCGCCCCCCAGAAAAGTCTCCCCCCGGTCGACAATTCACCGGCAAAAATCCGCCCCGCCCGGCGGGATTTTTGCCCATAAATTGTCGGCCGGGGGATACTTCTGGGGGATGGGGAGAGAGACTTGTGGGACCGGCGATACTTTAATAACGGGAGACACGTCAAATCCGTGATTATCTCTCCCCGGATGGATTTTTTATGGGGGAGACATTTTGATGCGACACCGACTGACTTCGTCGAAGCGCCATTGTACTGTTTCTGCGTCGTACGGCGTACGTATCGCTGCAGCTTTCCCGGTCTCTGTCTTCGTCTGTAATTTTGTCTTTTTCTCTCTCTTTCCTTCTGTCTCCCATCACCAACCGCTACTCATTCCGTCACGTAGTCGGACGAACTCGGGGAGATTTCGGATATGCAAATGACTGTCGTAACACTAATGCAGACTTTCGGACGAAAAGAGTGAAACGCTAGAAATGCTAACTTGTCTAACAAGCATACTATTGGACCAGAGACGTAATTTCCGTGTTCTTCAGTGAATGCAACATTTTTATTCCGCTATTGCGGCCAAAAGCTAGATTAAAAAAACAGCCTACAAATATATAAAATATGTTTTAAAGATCCCGAAGTAAAATTAACCAGCTTTTGAATTGAATTAAATTAAATTAAATCAACACGATGACGATGAAGATAATGCCGGTTTATAACCGTTTATTAGTGATCTTAGAGCTTAGTGATCTTAAAATAGATTATTTTGTCACACAGAAAACATGAAGTCCTAGTAAAGTAGTAAGTAATAGGCCTAATTGATATAAGTCTATAGGCCTACTCGTGATCGGAACAACTTTTAAAGCAAAAATTGCGAATATAATATACAATTTGTAGTGCTGTCTAAAAGTAACTAAGTTGCTTTTATTAAGAACGGATCAACAGAGGCTGATTTAGACCATAGATGTAAAAAAAACGTTCGAGGAAAAATAAAAAGCGTTAAAAAACGTATAAAAAAACGTGGCAAAAATTTAAAAAAACGTTTAAAAACGTTAAATAAAAAATGTTGGCTATAATGTGTTCAACTTCTTGCCTAATGCCGAATGCTGTAAGTGCAGTATACCTGGAATTATAGTTTAGATAGAAAGAACATCATTTAATTTCAATTCAGCCGTGTGGTCATAAGACAATAGCATTAAACTAACTAAATATACTAGTTAAAAACATTTTATTCAGTATATTTGGACTAACTAAGTAAACTACATCACTATGACTTATTAATTCGTTTCTGTGGTCCCAAAAGTTCTTCACAAAGCTTTTGATGGGATTTTCAATGCACGTTTTTTAAAAATAAAAAAAACGTTGAGCGAAATAAAAAAAACGCTAAAAAACGTAAAAACGTGGCAAGAATAAAAAACGTAAAAAACGTTTTTTATATCTATGATTTAGGCAAGTTGCAACGCTGAATTTATGGTAAGTTTTTTGCACATTAATGTCAGAAAATTAATGTGAGGGTATCCACACGGCTAAGTTGAATTTAAACCAGGCCGTTGCCGATCAAGATCAATAAATGCTTTGATAAAAAGACAAACGAAAGATCTGCTTGCACGATTTTTGTCAGAGAAATCGTTGATCGAATTTTGGTCTCGAGCAGGAAGAGAAATTAGGTTTGCCGCGTTCAGAACATGCTCGGTCGCCTGTATGTCGCAGAGAAAAACCGCACAATGGGATTGTATTAGTTCGTAGCGGGGGCAAGCTGCCGTGAAAAGGCAGTAACTGCAAAAATGAAAATTTTAGGAATTTAGCAAAAACATCAAACGCATAATACATACTCTACTTTTTTCTGACAGACATGAGTTTTTCTGTTGAATAACATCGATTAGGTGCTATTTAAAGCACTTTAGCCAAATTTCCTAAATACGCCATACTTAAAGTTATTTAAGCAAAAAATCAGTTACTGCTGTTAGTGTTCGAAAATTACCGGTAAGATTGGGAATGCTACCGTTACCGTAAATTGTTACCGGTAATTTACCACTAGATTTTCGGTAAATTTCCCATGTTTTACCTTTAACAGAAGTGCATCCCGCTGAAAAAGTCTCAGAATAGCTGTTAACATATGTAAGTAGACGACTTTGGCGCTTTAGTTTCAAAATCAAATTGATTGGACTATTATGGCACTTAATGTGTGTAAAATTAAATGTCTAATTTAAATCTTTGATGTGCAGTTTTTTCAAAAGTCCGTAATTTACCGGTAATTTTGCAATTTTACCTTACCGTAATTTACCGTAAGTTACCGATAACGTTACGGGAGCTTTAAACCCTAACTGCTGTAGGCCTATGCAGTGGCATCATAGTCACGGCAGACCGCAGTAACTGAGTAGTTCAGCTGCTAATATGTACTGTGTAAAATATTACAAAAAAACCAACTGCTGCAATTAACACATGCAAATGTTGTGTACACTTTTTCACTAGATTACTGTGCCATTTGTCAACATATCTGATATTTGTAGTTGACTCAGAAAGAGAGTCTCAACTTTCAGTTTCAAACATCAGCTGAAGACATACTATATTTGCGAAATAATGACGTCAAAATGTATAGAAAAAAGCATTATTAATTTTCTAGTTGTTCTATAGTCCGCAATATCTGGGGGGGGCACGGCCCCATGGCGAGCGCGGTAGCGCGAGCCTATAACGGGGGTCTGGGGCATATATCATATCATATATTCGTTTAATGTAAAGTTGACAAGCGCAACCCTCAACAACGCAAGCACAAGATGCACAATAAGTCCAAAAGCATGCAAGCGGAAACGTCTCATAGTTTGTCCGAAAACTAAAAACAATTTTAACGAAACC
>Ga0209367_1000703_pt1 | contig 36247 bp, 30 predicted proteins | sample WorMetLIZISLAND2_FD_187412 | JGI IMG/M metagenome (GOLD analysis project Ga0209367, IMG submission 187412) | Marine gutless worms symbiont microbial communities from Max Planck institute for Marine Microbiology, Germany - Olavius geniculatus... ... | reverse complement strand
TTGTCAGTTTTGTACGTATGCTTGTATGTCTGTCTGTCTGTTCATTTGTGATTTGTGAATAAATAAAAATTTTGAAATGTAATAAACTTTAATAAAGTAATTTCTATTAGCCTGTCAATGAAATAAATAAGTAATTGTTTATTTACAGTAGTGATGAAACGAAAACTAGTTTAGTTACTTGATTTCATTCGATTGTCATATGACCGCAGTTTAATGGAATATCTGAACTTTTGCTGCACAGAATTTAGTAACTGAATAAAATAAATTTACGCATGTGCGTTAATTTTTTTAACGCGCATTAATTTTTTTAATGCGCGTTAATTTATTAACGCGTTAATTAACGCGTCAACTGTGACAGCTCTAATTTCGGGTAGTTTGAGTCTCTTTTTATGTTTTGGTTGCACATAGGGCATGGTGATGTGTCCGGTGTGTCTGGGAGCATACACGTGGAAAGAGGATCTACTCCATCACTTCGGAGCCGTCCATCACCTGGAAGAACTCGTGGCTCACCTGGAGTCTTTAGAGCAGTTCTCTGCCGAAACTTGTTTTTCATGCTGCCGGGTTCCGGAAACACTCTTCAAGAACCTACTTTCAGAGTCCACCCAGAGAATAATTCCGTCTTCCTGGAGTGTTGGTAACGGTGGGGAAGAAAGTCGGTTCAGTACCGCCACCAAGGCTGAATCACCGACTGACAAAGTGTCCCACAGTGGCAGTCTGCATGCCGATGCAGACGGTGGGTCAAAAGAATCGGAAGGTGGTCATAGTCCACCAAAATGTGCTAATGTTGGCAGTGCGACCAAAAAATTGGAAAGTCGTGGGGGTTCACCACAGCATGCTAATGTAGGCGGTGGGACAAAACAATCAGAACGGCGTAGTTCGAGGGACGATTTCGTACGGTCGATTGAGCGGTACCACTGCGAAATGTGCGAATTTGGTGCAAATGACATTTGGCAGTTAGACGAGCACTGCTCTTCCGAACATTGCTATCAGAACACCCCACTGCCGTCATCCACACCAATTCCAGACGAACTTTTTGAAAGATTTAGTACTGACGCAGCTGATGACGGTTCTTACCAGGAGCAAGCCAAGGGTCGGTTTGTCTGCAATTTTTGCCCATACGTAGCAAAATCTCGTATTCACCTTACGCGCCATGTGGATGTTCACCGACGTTCGGCTTTTGTGACAGTTGGGTACAAATGCGGATACTGTAACATGGCCAATTCAGAGAGGGCACCAATCAAGAGGCACTTGTCTTACTGTCACAATGATCAACCACTAAAAATACTGCGAATAGATGACAGTAAGGTTATCGATGATGACCCAGCTGGTCATGACTCCTCAATATCGGAAACAGTGACGTCTAAATTGTCATCAACTTTGTCACATAAAGTGGTTGATAGCTCGATCAATCTCGACTCCATGTCAAAAACAGCCAAGTTTAAGTTTACGTCTCTTTTGTCAAATGAACCAGTTGATAGCTCAATCGGTTTCAAATCACCAGTATCAAAAACAGCAACGTCAAAGTCACCTTTAAAGTCACCTGGCGGATCTGCAGTGAAGAAGCATCAGAATGAATCAAAATCACCCAAGTCTAAGGTCTCATCTGACAAACGTGATTCAAGCATTATTCTAAACAAGCAGGCTTTGGATTTAACGTCATCATTGAATACAGATGACGAAGTGTTGAACAGTAGCCGTGAAACATCGGTCGAGGCGCTAGTGAGCAGATTGCCTGCAGGGCGTATGGTATATTGGCAGCCGGTTCAATGTCCACTGTGTAACTACAGCAGCTGTGCTCAGGTTAACCTTGTTCGGCATATTCGGTTGACTCACGTAGGTAACTCACAACAGTCGGTAACATCAGCTCAGTCAGATGTCACCAGTGATAACAGTGCAAACGGTGATAATGTGCTGCATTGTGATAAATCCTTTACTCAGCCTTTGCAGGTATGAGTGACAAGTATTAATATGATTTGCTGTTGTTTTTTTAGATTCTTGCATATTATCTGTTAAATCACTTCTTATTGAAGCCACTGAAGATTGTTTATAGCATCTAATGGCCAGTTCACATCTCAGCTCAGCTCAGCTCAACTGTTGCACCCACATTAATCACAGCCAAGCAGGCTGGTACTTAATTTACTTATCTCAGAGGTGCGGAAGACTGAGTTGATTTTGGTGCTGGTTATGTACAAATGTGGTTTACCTGTTCTCGGATAGTCACCCACTGAGATAGTTACCAGTTGATAGCAACTTGACCGGGTGTCAAAATCGAACTTTTTGATTTTAAGTCTAGCATCCTGTGCCATTACAGAACTAGCCACTCACTTGCTCTTATTCTCTATTATACTACCGTTATATGTACATGTATACTGTGATCATGGAAATAGACTTCAAGTTTAAATTGTAATTATGAAAATGTGAATTGTTTTTATAAAAATTGTCAGTCATATATACTGCAGATGTTATGCAGCAAAGTTTGACAGACATTTTAAGGCTTGTAGTGAACAGCAGTTGTGCACGTTATTTATAGAGCTGTCAAATTAATGCATTAATTAATTAACGCATGAAAAAAAATTAAAGTGCATTAAATTTAATGCACATGTGTAAATTTATTTAATTTACTAAATTCTGTTGCAAAAGTTTAAATATTCTGTTAAACTGCCCTTATTTGACAATCAAATGAACTTAAGTAACTAAAGTGTAGTTGCCGTTACATCACTACTGTAAATAAATATTATTTAGATGTCAGGCTAATACATTTCTATGCTAGGGGTGATGTTAGTTATTGTTGAAAAATGTGTTTCTATTTGCTTTTTAACTTTCTATATCCTACAGGCTGCGCCTTTTAAACGTCACGGGGCCCAGAGTAACTCCTCCCTACCCTCCCTTTCGACGGGCCTGGGTGCATTAATAACGTCTTAATTAATGCGTTAAAAAATGAACGCTTCGACAGCTCTAGTTATTTATATTATTTATGATTTTTGTTTATCAATTGTTGTGTTGCTTTTTGGCAAATTTTGGCTAACAGCAGCATTTTTTGGTTGTCTGTTGTTTCTTTAGGTGGAATATACGTTGCCAGGTTTGGTGACGAAAGTTGATACAGTCGGAGTGTTTGTACCATCACTTGCTGAGAGCGTGTGCTTGGAGTTAGATCGAGAGTACGCCTGCGCAGTTAATGAACTTGCTATTGCCACCTCCCATTATCCACACCATGTCGCCAGCTTGGCGTCCGCCTTATCCGACCTTGGTTTGTGCATCACAGTTTACTGTTATTAGATTGTGTTCATTAAAGAGAGATGAAGTTTTGTCTTGGTTTGTTGACATTTGAATACCTGATTGTAGGGATGTTAATTTTCGAGAATTTTATTTCTCGATATTAGAATTTCTTTTCCCAGGACTTGACGGACCTTAGCGTAATCTGCAAAGGTGACGCCCGCCGCCGCCACCGCCGCCGCTGCTGCGGTGTGAATGCCCCGGGCACAACATCACAGGTGTCTGCCTGCAGGCGTGTACTTGATGCTGCAGGCAGGGGACAGTGGGCAAGAAGTGGTCAACTATATTTGAGAATAATTTACAGCCATCAAGACATAAAATTAATACTGGTGATAATGAATAAACAAGAGTGTGCAGCCGTTGAGGGGCTGCCCGCTATGGGGCCGTCCTTGCAGTTGAGTACGTGCGTGCTACCACACGGTGACAGCAAGTGCTGCCATCTTTTGAATCATTTAGACTTGACAACGCTACATGGTGAGCGTGCTTTGGTGGTGGTGGATTTTTCGCCAACAACGCAATTAGCCGCCGTGACCTTGACCTCTGACCCTTTGACCTTGAAATTGGTCCACGGGGTGCTCGGGTCCCTGGGACCCTTCCTACCAAGTTTGGTATTCGTAGGCCTTTTCGTTTTCCCTCTAGGTGGTGGCATGGGAAAGACGGACAGACGGACGGACGGACGGACGGACGGACGGACAGGATCGATACATAATGGGGCCTCCTTCTAGGAAGGATGGCCCCATAAAAAACAAGTACCGTAATGAGTAACAGCATTCACTTATACATTATGATATACATGCTCGATGATGACAGGTGGTCAGTTAATGCGCTTTTTTTGCATTTTCAGAACAAATTAACAGTAAACCAGAAACCAATACCTAATTATCACAGTGCACACGAGAAGTTACACAAAATATGTCAGTTTGCTTCAAGCCAAAAATATTCATCACATATTTTTAAAAAACACAAATGGTGACTACGTTCTACATTGATATGCTGATATACCGATACCAAGACTCAATCAAGCATCACAAAATTAGCACGCAGTGAGCAGTTCAACCTGAAAATATACAGTCTTAGAAAATTTTACACTCCTAAAGTTTTTCAAACATTATTTTTAGAAGACTAAAAATTTTTAAGCCATATTACACACGTGTATTCGGCGTTCAAATCTGCGCCCAATTACAAAGTTTCATTTAATTATTCTTAAATTTGATGAAGTTGTACCATATTATGCACGTTCACTTGAAAGCCCACTGTGCGGACCTCATTGTAAAGTATGAATGGCTGCCAAATTCACCAGATTTTAACCACTCGACTACTAATGTGTGTGGTGCAATTCTGCAGACATTTTACAAACTTAACTTAAAGCCAAAGACCATTCTGGAGCTAAAGGTGCACTGCAGCAGATACGGTATGACTTGCTGCAGACTTTCACAAGTCATAACTTCATCAAGTTCGAGAAATATTAAATGAAACTTTGCAGTTTGGTGTAGACTAGAATGCCGAATAGGTGTGTAACATATGGCTTAATGATTTCCAGTTATTGAAAAACTAAGTTCAAAAAACTTGAGGGGTGTAAAATTTTCTGACTCACACTGTATGTAACTAATCAGAAACTCAACAGCAAACAAAACACCTAGGAAGTAGTACAAATCAACATGAACATCTTAACTATAACAAAAAATTCAAACCCTATGAATTAACAATTAAACCATAAAATCCCACAGTAACAAGTTCAGTAATGAAAAAATGCAGCACAGCAAATACCGCATTCAACTGGCAAGTCACTAAATATATAGCGTCAGCATTACAGATTGCAATCCAGGGACTGACTGCCAATCGAGAAACTGAGGAATTTATAATCACGGGATCATAGTAGAATAACAGATACATTGTAATATAGTAGGCCTACTGGACACATTTTATGCATACGATGATTTACTAATACCAGTGTATTGGGCCAGAATTACAGTTTCATCACACAAACATTTAAAGCTGGTCATGTTTTGCAATCACCAAATCTGAGATTTGGATTCTGCCAATCCCGTGATTGAAAATAACAGGAAAGTGGCTGGAATTTTGGGATGCCGAAATTGCGATCCATAATCAGCATCGTCACCAGCGCATCAGTCAACCTTTATGTTGACATAGATATAGCGGACGAACCATAGAGATGAGAAGAATGATACAGCACCGAGCATGAGAGAGAATGCATAGCAGGCGAGCATCATGTAGCCAAAGAACTCAGCAGTCTGCAGAGCGCCTGACATGTTCGAACGTCTGATGTAGTAGAATACAGCGTAGAACAACACGAATAGACTGGTAGATCTGTAAAATGCAAACACTAGGAGCTTTGTAGTGGTTTGTTTGACTCTGCTCAGTAGCTCACTTCAATGACTTTACAATCTAACAGTTCCTTACACACTTGTTTTTTTGTTTGACTGACCTAATTTGCGCCAGTCTGAATTCCTTAACACTTTAACGTGCAAAAAGGTTAAGGTAAAACTTTAAAAAAAAACTCATGGAACAAATCAAACTTACGACAAAGATCTTAAGATATAAGCGCCAATGAGAAAAAGCTGTATTAAAACTTGAGACCAAGTCACAAAAAACTTGGCATCAACTAAGTGGCAGACTGAAGAAAAACTTCGAAAGATCTCAGAAAAATCTTAGGAAAAACTCCTATGAATGTTTTGTAAATTAAGCCCCAGGTTGAGCCAATATCAAATGTAATTACTTGGATGCTGCCATGGCAGAAACTCTTACAAGTCAGGCCAGCCAAAAGTCCAAGACATCAACTTGTGTTCTGATGGCTTGGCTCAGTGGTTAACACACTGTTTCAAACAAAGAAGTAAGCCATCTCGATGTATAACCAACCACGCAGGTCAACTTAGCCTTATATCTTTCCAGAACCACAACTTTAGAATTCCAGGACTTTTCCAGGGTTTTCCAGGACCTATGCAATTTTCCAGGACTTTCGAGGACTTTCCACAAACACAACTTTTCACCCTTAACTTGTAAAAGCTAACTGACTCAGTGTCACCACTAACAATAATCTTCTCTTGACAGCTGGAAGTAATAATATTAGTAGTAGTGTGAGTAATAGTAGTGTGTGTAGTAGTATTAGTAAACTGTAGCAGTAGTAAACTGACCCAGCGCTGAAGATGGAGCGCCACCACCAACGATAGTCTTCTCCCGACAATTGGAAGTAAGTCAGAGCAACAGCAACACAGGCCGTCACACTGAGCAGGATGATATAGACCACGAACAGAATGCCGTACAGAGTGAACTGCTCGCGACCCCACAACGTCGCAAATATGTAGTACAGCTCCACCGATATTGCACTGCAAGGCATTCACACAAACCAACATTTAGCCACGATATGCACAAAACCTTTACGCAAAGACAGAAACGAGACTAAGACACTGAGCTTTTCGTCCAAGATGAGATGCTAGTACGTCTCAAGACAGTCTCAAGACCGAGACGTTGACATCAGGATCACATCCCTGACATTCAGTGACGTAAACAAGACCAAGAACTTCAGACCAAGAACAACACTGACGACGATTCTAGACCTGAACAACATAGACCTTCATTAAATGAATGCGAACCATAGGATTTTCGTGACAAAATTTTGTGCCCCTGAATGAGTGGGTTCCCTCAAATGAACGCATAAAAAAGGGTACCCCCTTGAAGGTCCATGGACACCAAAATTAACATATATATTTTATCCATTTGTTAAAATTGCATAATCTACTGATAATTTTGACAGTAATATCAGCGCCCAGCGTTTTGTCAGCACGAAGAAACTTACATTTAAAGTCAACGATTCACACACATGATCTAAAAAAAACGTGACGCCATACTGGCTAGGCTGCACCTGTAATGTCATTAGCGCGGTCTATCAACATCATGAATAATAATGACCTAGCCTTATCAAATGACGACACTGGCTAGGTCATTAATATTCAAGACATTTATGGGCTAGACTGATGATGTCACCGGTTGTGCTAGTGCCTTGATTTTTTTGACATAACGTAACATAAAGCCACATTTTCATCACAATCAGGTGTTAATTTCGTATATTTATAAAGCTTAAATCAACATATTATATATGCAAGGTAAAATGTCTAATTAAGAGCTACATAAATTGTGCGAGTCAGTCTGACCATGAGTATGGACCTTTAAAAAGTTCTTATTGTACCATTATTGGCTATTTTAGCATGAAAATAGTTGCAGACAGGCACAGATATGCAGCCTATCATAACAAGCACTGGTAACGAGCTTTTTACAGGTATTAACATCGATAACCTTGAACTCCCAAAATAAGGGGTTATGGTGAATTATTCGTGATTTCAGGCTATGACACACATTTTAAGAGTGCGTGAGTGTGTGCCCAAATGGCTGGAGATGGACCAAATTACTTGCCTTAATAACGGAGGAGAAAAAAACAGAAGAATATATCATGTAACATTTGTATATGTTAATCCTGAATTCAAAAAAGTTTCACAAATGTTTAAACCTACAAACAAGAATCTCCACTGTTACAGTGAACTACTCAACATTTGTTTAAACCATGTAATAAAACAGCAAAATAAATAAATAAACAGGAAGATGAATTGTAAGTGTGAACCTGAACGGCAGGAATCCACCAATGGCACAGTGAACAAGTGGAGTTCTGAACCAGGCAACTGTCGGGATCTCTCGTGGGACTGGTTTAGGACGGCTCGGAGCATCAAAAGTCGCACCAGTGCTTCGACCAAACACTGCTCCAATCACTGTCAGCGGATAGCCAACTGCAACAGTACCACAAGTAACAGGCATGGCATATTAGTAGCAGGCTAGTGGTCACACTGTTCAATCTCTACATTCTGCTATTTTTTTAATATATAACAAAATTTTATCTGTCCCAGTGCTATAGCACAGCATGAGATATATTATAAAATCATGTAACAAACATCATATCAAAATAACAGAGTTTCCATCTGCTCCCTCTAATTGATAATTTTATAATATCCATATTTTTCTTACTGTCCTTCAAACCAAAACCATGCACATTAAACAACACTACTGAATAGAAAAACATTGTAATTACTAGAAGGTGCTCGTGAGAGTGCATTATCTCCACCAATGTAGAAGTTTTCACAGGAGGGTGCCAGTTGTGTATGACATGTCGTGTATAGAGACAGACAGACAAACACAACACTAGTAGTAGTAGCGGACAGATTGACCAATCTCATAATCTCCTCCAATATTCACTTCGTTCCATTGGCGGAGATAATAAAGCTAGCTCATTATAGAAGTCAGCATGACATAAGATATGGCAGTCATGGATACTTACGAACAGCCCAGACAAAGAATAGCAGAATAGTGGTGCTCCACGGCAATGCTTGAGTTGATCCATACATCCAAGCGACAGTGTTAACGACAGCCCACACAATTACTAGCGGCACTACAACAACAACAACGAAAACTATTACTACTACTACTACTACTATCACAACGACTACAACAACAACTACAAATACAAATACAGCACCAGCAATAACTACAACAAAGCCTGAGTTGATCCATACACCCAGTCAACAGTGATGATGACAACCCACACAATACGAGTGCTATCCATACCAGTATATAAGTAACAAAAAGAACTACGTCAGCCCAGTACCACATGCTGGGCGGCAGTCCACGTGACCTTTGACCTGAACCGAAACGTGGCACATGAGTTAATCATGCCCTGGGGAACATTCTCACCAATTTTGGCCCTTGTGCACTTTTTTGAGCCTGTGAGGTGTGACATATGGACAAGAGCCGTAATGTGGCCTGCTAACTTATGCAGTTTGATCTGTTTATTTTGTGCCACATTAACAAGCAATCTGCTCACATTATTACACATTTTCAAACAAACAGCCAAAAAATTAACTTTTATGTCAAATAAAATTTTAGTGATCACTCTTTTTGAATTTTTCTACAGGAAAAAACACAAAAACAGTCAGTTAATGAAAACATACTTATATAAAACCAGCGACTACCATATGCCACAAATAAATCAGAGGTGCATAATGGCAGAGACTAGGCTGATTGTTCACGTTTATGCAAACAATGTCAAACAGTTCAGTTTTCAAGATCACTATTTTCAGTACACACACACAAACAGATTAATGACATACGAGTGAAGAGAGCGGAAGTGAGGTTGACGTTGGACACCCAATGTTGACCTGACATCTTCATGTACATATTGGCAGACACAAAGCCCGATATGCCTACAAAACACCAGCAGCATTACTGACATTACCTTACATTACAGCCATCAGCAGAATCAGTGAAGGACTAGTCCAGCAAAGAAGAGACCAATATTTTATGCCATAATAATGTCAACAACAACAAAAGTAATTCGATAAAAAGCAGAATCGCTGTGGCAAGTCCAGCAAACTTTCCAACTCTTTGTTTGCGTTTGCCATGTGGAAGCATAGATCAGATGATTTGGCTGCAATTTGCAATTTCATGTTTTGTCCGGGGTTCAACTCCAAAATCTCCCCTTTCACTGTGGTGGGCTAAAACCCCAACCAAACACATACGAATAGTCCCTGGAACCGCCACCATTTGCCGCCGCCGCCACCGTTAAGGCCTCAGACTGCAACCAACCATTAAGTTAGCGGTCCCGGACTGCTAAGGTTCCAGGCCACCGCCGCCTATAAGCTAGCGGTCTTAGTGGTCTAACAACAAAAAAAAACCAAACTAGAAATATGGGGCAGAGCCCAATGTGAGGCCGCCCGGCGCCGTAAGTCCGATTGGGGAACATTTAAAAGGTTGAAAGTTCGTTTGCAGCAAAGTCATGTGGCCTGAATGCAACTGCATTATCATATACATGTATAGCACGCGCAATGTTAAACTTGGGTGGTTCAAAATAAGACAACAGAACTTTGTTGTTTAAGTTCACCAATTTTTCCGCGTTTGACGTGAAATCAATCGTAGTTGTAAATGCACTTTTTCTGTTTATAAATATCTCTATCCATTCTTGAGATATATGCGATCAAAATCTAAAGTTGTCCGAAAACGTGTGAACTGTCAATGTTGGGTAGGTCAAAATGAGCAAACACAACTTTGTGGCTCCTGGATGAAAGTTCACCAGATTTTTTTGTTCCATGCAAAAGAAATAGTAGTTAATAACGCCTTTTATCGCTTGTCGATATCTTTATCCATTCCAGAGATGTTTGCGCTCAAACTCGGAAGTTGTCCTAAATAGCAGCGATTTTTGGACGTTTTTTGCCTTCCTAAATTTTAAGCGAGCGGTGCCCCCGAAAAGTTTTATATGCGTTATCACGCCTACCTAGCGACACATCACGTGCCAAAGTTTCGTGGAGCTATTCCCCTTAGCTCCAAAGATCTTGAGGCTCATATGCTACATTTGAAGTCAATTTTTGACCCTCTTTGTAAAAAAATTGTTGGGGAACCCCCATCCTCTTTGGGGTGTGGGCTAGCAAGACTTGGCCATTCTATGGTGCATGTAAAAATTCTGCAGTGCTGCACCCCCTAGGGGCCAAAATATGGTTTTTTTAAAAAGTTGATTTTGTGGGTATAATTGCACCTTATGCACCTCTAAAGTTTAAATCTCTGTGGTCAGTGGACCAAAGTTCACCAAACTTTTTTCACCCAACACAGGAGGAAATGCTGTCGATCAAATGGTTTTCCAATTTTAGATATCTCTGTCTGTTCCGAAGGTATTCGCACTCAAAGTGGGAAGGGGTCCAAAATCGGACCAAATTTAGCGTTTTTCACCCCCAATTTTTTTGGTGGGCAGGCCCCTAAATTTTTGGACCGGCATTTATAAATTGAACATGCTTCCAACCATATGGCAAAATTTCATGGATATCGGCCACAGACGTCGGAGATCTCGCGTTGAAAATAAACAGCAGTAAAACATAAGGCCTTCCTGAACTATCGTTCCGGGTGGCCTAACAATGTGTTCTCACGCTGCTACAAGCAGAGAACCAGCGTGAGTGCGCGTGTCCTCGTCAGTCAACATCTATGGTCACAGTCACAGCGTCAACTGCCAATGGTGACTGACAATCGGTGAATTAATATTAATGAACATGGCTAATGAGCATTAGACTGACACAAACTTTCGATAATTTTGTATTATTTTTATAATTAATAATGGTTTCGTGAAACGTTCAGAATATGTTCGTTACTGTACAACGTAGCCTACTTTAACACCTGATGAACTGCAGAACATTAATTCATTATTCGTCAAGCTCGGCATAATTGGTGGATATGTTTGCTCACATGGCAAGTCGGATGTATGGAAGTATTACGGCCTGGAAAAAACATTCTCGCAGGGCCCATCTGAAAAATTTTTTCAAAAATTATCCTTTTTAAAATGGCGCATTCTGGTGTACTTTATATTTCTGAGTGACAGCAGGGCCCCAAACGTCACGGGGCTTGGGATAACTTGCCCTCTATGCCCCTCTCTCAACAAGCCTGCCAGTGACAGACGTCTTAGCGATCTGGACCGCTAAGGCTTAGCGGTCCGGACCGCTGCTAACTTAATGGCTTAGCGGTTAAAGCCAGTCGCTAAAACTTCAGACCAGCCGTTAAGGCCTTAGCGTAACGGTTCCAGGGACTATTATACAAACACATACACACTGGACCATACAAAAAAGTGTACCCGCCAAATGCCATATAAATCGGTTAAACGGTTTAAGCAGGGTGCACATGGCACAGATGTGACAGATAGACAGACAGAGTCAGACCACGCTATGCAGAAATGTGCAAGAATGGGTGGAACAACTTGCGAGAAGCGATTCCTCCCATAACAGTACATAATTGTATCAATAAAACTAGTGAAAAAATCGAAAATACGCAGAATGCAGCAAGAAATGTACATGAAGTGAGAGCATAGAGAACGATGACAGCAATGTTGATCGATCCGTGGCGATGAACATTAAACATTCCCATTAGTGCCATTACCAGCACACCGGTAGCTATTGCTAGAAACTGTGAACCAACACCTACAACCAATACAACCACACACAAATAGAACAACGTCATCAACTAGATTAATCAGCCACAATACCGACATATCTGCACTCTACACTGTGTCTCAAATCCCCGACATAATCGACATTAACAGATTTTCAAAACTTGATACTGATATTCTTAACACAGACATTGGATGAGATGGGAACATGAACTGTCATTTGATGGCCAGCTGTGTCACAACAATGCGTACCAAAAATTATTAAACTCTGTCAATCCTTCTTCTAGTTACAATCGATAACGTCAGGGATTATTTTTTGAGACACACTGTGCTGTAGTCTGTTTTACTGCCAACAGTTTACTGTGCTTTGCCACAAATTTTCATTCGGTTTTCACATACAGTTCATCCAGCTAGGTATCAGAGACAATATTACAATGTTAAGGTGGGAGTTTAGCTTAGTAGTAGCATCGCTGGTTGCATCAACTAACTTAGTCTGCATAGAGCTGGGTTAATACTGTGACGGATGATTACTCGCTCGTATTTAACCAAGCCACCCAGGTCAACTCAGCCTGGCCATCCCTCCACTGGTAGGCAAAAAGAGTAGCCTACTGGCGATGATTACAACCACTAATAACAAAGAAACAGCAAGTTCTGCATAACAGCAGTACTGTAGTTGTTGTCAGGAGTGCTGTTGATTAAAGGCATTGGCCCTCTGGCTGACTGGTTGTATGGGTTCACCCCCCAAAATTCCACCAGTTTTCGGGGGTATCTGTTTCAGCCCCACTCATAGTTCTATTATCACTGCACACTGAGCGTATACAAGGTTAACTGCTAGTGCTGCTACTGACCAAGCACAGCACAGAAGAGAGATCGGAAGGGCGGAAAGCGGAAAACATCTCCATGCAGCAGCTTCCATCCATAGTCCTCGACGTCGTCGTCATCTTCATCATCTTTATCAGTACTACCAGCGACGTTGTATCGACTGAAGTCATTGTTCACCACACGAGCCTGCCGGCAACAGTAACATCACTACGAGGGTTGCCAAATTTTTTGAAAGTTATGTCACCTGATCCCGGTGAAAAGTGACCCAATTTCTATCTGTTATATGTATCACAAAAGTAGCCCAAAAAGTAGCAACCATGGTGCCAAAGCCGAATTCTAAGGTGCCAACGACTGCCAAAAGTAGCCCAATTGGTGCATTTTCACCCAAGCCTGTCGTAGTACTTTTAAACCACAGCTAGTTTTCATTAATACAAAATACACCATTGGCCAACAAAAAACACGGCACTTCACTTTTGTTCGTATCTTCACCAATTATTGACCAATTTTCAAAATTTTTTCACTGGCACACTTTGCAGACGATTTGTATTAATTTGATTATTATATATCCCATCACACTGTAAATGCATTTCTACACTATTTCGTGAAATATAAATGTAAGAAAAAACTAATAATAATAACAAACATTTAGATAAATAAAAAAACACTTCAGATCAACACTGCAATGAATGATCTGTATGACAGTAGATTGTGTTAAACCCACAGTCTAGTGTCATACAAATCATTCACCACAATGTTTTTCTAAAGCGTTTTTCATTCAATTTTACCAAAATATTTGTTTGTTATTTTCATTATATATGCATATTTCATTTATATTTTACAACGTAGTGTAGAGACACATTAACAGTTCATTGAGATGCATAATAATCATGTTATTGCAAATTGTCTGCAGAGTGTTCCAGTGAAAGAATTTTGAAAATTGGATAATAATTGGGGAATATATAGACAAAATTAAAGTGCCACGTTTTTTATTGGCCCACCCTGTATATGATAAGCCCCTGGCCACACAAATCGTCCATTCCTCAATGGTAGATTATGTTCCAAGTTGATAATCACATGACCCCAAAACTAGGCAAAATATTTTTTAATATCCAGCCCCCAAAATTTAGATTATGCCCAATGGTTTAAGTGTCACAGTCAGTAGTCATATGTAAGTTTCTGTCATAAATGGTAAGAGAGATAAAAGGGAAGCATTAATGTCGTCGAAGATTTCATGACCTTGAACACAGATTGGCTCACATGGCATAAGATCATGTAGAACTCATCAACCTCTCCCTACATAACAAATTTTACTTCATTCAGAAAAACTTCTTGTAAATACACATACACTGAGACCAGCTTGATTAACTTGATGCAGTCAAGGAGTAAATGTAAAAATCGCAAGAATAAATTAAGAAAGAAGTATATCCAACTACAGTATAAATGACAACACAAAACACACAAGCAGTGACTTACCAGAATGATGATGACAAATGCAATGAGCAGAAAGACGAGTACCATTGAGTTGATGATAGACAACCAGTGAATCTACAGCATCATTATCAGCAGCACACAATATTACCAGATACTCACTGTGCTAAGCACACTGGTGTAAACTACTAAGTATGCAAGCAACTAGTCCACAGGCTTGAGTAAGTATGATGTGACTATAATTAAATATAATCATAGCTTAGTAAAGAACTGTTGAAGATTTTTTGCAAAAAGATGGAAAAGCACTATTTTATAAAGCAGCTAAACAGAAAGCTTCTTCTGAAGACTACCATTAGTTTGCTAGTATGTAAAGTAAAGACACAAATGACAAACAGTAATAGACTTGAGCAACAAGACAACTAAATCAAACTGAATATCGATATATTACACAAAGCAAGAAATCGAACAAAACAGACCTCAAGACTCTTAGGGAAGAAGCTGCTGTCACGAACTCTCTTTGCGCGATCAGCATACTTCATGCTAACCAACAACAAACAATGTCCAGTTATCAACAACAAAGTTCATACACTCGTTTTCACATGCGAGAGCTAGCTAGCTACCTATTATGTATTATGTATGTATTATGTGTGTATTAGCTATGGTAATTCTGTCAGTCTGTCTGTCTGTCCATCATGACGTGGTACCGATCCAAGACCAGGTGAGATAGAGACTTTGGGTTTTCACTGCATGATAGCCTCGAGTTTCTAGTATTTCGTGATAAAATTTCATGCCACTGGGTGAAGCGGGTCCCCTCAAATAAGAAAGAGCAAAAGGGGCCCCTCCAGAAAAAGACATTATTTTAGTGCTATTGGCTTGTCCAACGTGAAAATGGTTGCAAATAGGCATGCATATCATAACAAGCACTGGTGACCAGCTTCTTAGGGAGTCAACATCGATGACCTTGAATGACCTTGAACCCAGAAATTATGGGGTTTTAGAGAATTTTTCGAGACTTCAGGCTACGACACACAATTCAAGAGTGAATTGTGCCAAAATGGCTGGAGATAAACCAAGATAACCTGCACATAAAATTTTTAGCATTGAATTTAGATTTTAGCAGTCAATATTCCGACCCCCTACGTTTAACGAGGCCTGCACATGCAGGTGTCAAAGAGCAGTACCCCCTAAAATTAATTATTTTTCCGATATTTGCTTGTAAAGCGCGAAAATGGTTGCAGATAGACACAGACATGCTGCTTATCATAACAAGCACTGGTGACCTGCTTTTTCGTAGTATTAACATTGATGTCCTTGAATCACCTTGAACCCCAAAATAGAAGCTTTTACTGATTTTTTATGAATTGCAATGAAATGGATGGACATAGACCAAGACAACTTGCGAACAGGCACTGCTGTAGGCTCTCGCACATCTCATGAGCATTAGCTCAAATTTGTTTTATTTAACAAATGTACTGTGCCGGCATTATCCCAAGCCAAAATATTCTAAGGTATGCATTGCTGGGTATGAAAACCCTGAAAAAGTTTGACTTCGTAAATTTCATGCAATCTAAAATTGCCACAGCAATTGTCATTTATGTAAATGTTAATACCGGTAAGCAGATTAAAAACAACTGCAAGAACAATAACCTTGTTGGATACCAGTACAAATAACATCGTCATCATCATCATCATCATCATCAACAACAACAACTACTACTACTACTAGTACTATTACTAATACTAATCATTCACCTGGTAGGATGCCAGCGTACGCTGTATGTGAACTGAATGCTGAACGGTGGTTGAACTTGATCACTGGTCAGACTGACAGGCTGAGCTTCCTTCGTTGACACATTCGCATAGATTATCTGTATGCATACACACAGAGACGTAAACCCATAGTTTAGTTGTGTTAGGCCTATAGCTAGTAACAGGAAACCTATAGCAGAGCTACAGAGCATCACCTGCCATATGGGATCACATAGTGTTACCTGCCACCCAACACAGGTTAACGTGTCCTGCCTAAACCCCAGCCAGATGTTTTTTGACAGACTGGTATCAAATTACCTACCCCAGAGCAATGGAAGGCTCAGTTGACATCGGGGTTGGCTATATTAGATGGTTTACCTGTCAGCAGCTGTCCTATGATCCAAATGGACCACAAATTGCCACATTACAAATCTTGCCTGTCTATCTCATATGGGCTCTTAACTCTAAAGTAGTTTTGGTTTTTCTCAGTGTTTTGTTCTCAAGCTTAAAGCCTGCATGGAACACGCAAACAGATAGACAGACGATACCATTAATGCAGCCTATTAGAACAATCTCACAATAGTAGCGGCTGATAAAGATCAAATGAACTGTGATAGTGGCACCTCATTTCCATTGAATTCAATGTTGAATGTGAGATGCGTCCACAGATAGATGGCATGTGTATGCGGAAAGATTCCCGTCTCATCAAATCGACCAACAAACCCACGTACAGGAATATCATCTACAGCACAGCAGCATCATCTCAGGTTAACTCAGCCTGGCCATCCTTCCACAGGTAGGCACAATGAGTACCAGTGATAAGTGCAGTGAGGACCAGGAAAGACTAGGACGTAAACAGGAAAAAAAATAAAATCAGTGCCAGCTTTGTGAGTCGGGAAGACTTCATGTTGACAATAAAATACAACAAAATTTAAAGCGAAAAATGATCATTCATGCAATGATGTAAGCAATTTGCACCTGGTACTCAGCATAAACAGTAACTACCTTTTCTCAGAGCAAAAATACCAAAATACTGATACACTACAGCGATGCCAAAGATATGGCAGAAATAATACAAAAATATGTAATACCAAATATGGAAGAAAACAAAATACACTGCTGCACAGAATGTCACACAGAGCAACACTGACCTATAACAAACTCAAAGTAATAAAGATCCTCAATGGCTTCTCGTAGCCGCTCCAGGTCTCGAGCATAGAGGGTCAACTCACACAACTTCTTCATCTCAACATTTTCTACAGCACAGGTAAAAAAGTAAAAAAGTACAGATATACAAAGCACTTCTTACATAAATCAAGCATAACCAGAAGCACTTCATAATGTCAGAAAGGCAGTTGATTGGCATGAGCTAATAATACCACAGCACACACTGTGACCATACACTGCCCATGTCAGCAAACAACTAAACCTGTGGCTTGCAGCTAGCAGACATACCACCACCCCAATCAGCCACATGAAACCTTCACCCTAATATATGTAAACTACTACTCATTTCTCACAGCACTAAGGTTGCATTCACACAGACATGAGTACGAGTATAAGTACGAGTCCGGGTTTCCGTTTATGGCCCGTTGAAGCTTCACTTGTACGAGCGAAACGTTCACAGTCACTTGTACAAGCACACAACTAAACGCCTGTCGGCCATATTGAATTAAATCGAATAGAGGAAATGCTTCGCGAATAAACAAACAATATTCTACTACAAAGTTACTATTTTTTACAAAACCGCACATCTCTAACGATAAACAATTTTACGATGACGTCAGTCGTGATGTCAAATATGTGATATAGTTTCTGTACAGTATATTATTGCTATTTATGGGTAGTTTACTTTCTACGAGTTAGATAAAAACACGACCTGCACAGAAACTACTCATACGAGTGAAATTTACAGGTAACCCGTACTCGTATGTATGTGAACGGCCGCCATTGAAATACATGCAAACTCGTGTTTGCTGGAACTCGTATATGGAAACCCGTACAGTGCCGGACTCGTACTCGTGTTTATGTGAATGCAGCCTAAGGGTAAGAGGCTGATCATGCACATAAGTACGAAGACAGCAGAATTATTACACTACCAGTGTGTAATGACACGACACTGAACCGAATGATGACTGCAGACACTGACAGGGTTTTTAAGAATAAAATTTTACAAATTTGGAGTACAGTATTAAAAATCCTGATTTGAATTATGTGTATTTATGCCTGTTGTTGCAGCTATAAAAACACACGATTTGCTTCTATTCAGTTACCGATACATAAAAACACATTCTTAGCATAATAACCTGCTGCTACCAAATAAAAATATCAAATAAGTTAGCAGACCTCCAAAATGCAGTTCATACAAGGACATTGCCATGCGATCACCATCCAAGACTTCACCAAGTGTCAATGACTTTGGCTGAATCTGATCACAAAACAATACATCTATAGGGGTGCTGGTTATATGCGAATATGCGATTGCATATTTTGCTCAAAACCGCATATCCTATATTTTTCTGCATATAATGGAATTTTCAAAATCGCATATGCGAAAATTATGCCGCATGTGCTGCATATCCAAAAATTTGCATATATTTGCACATATGCCGCAAATTTCCACATATGCGATCGCATTTTTCAGCATTTTTTCTCCCAACGTTGTTTTAATATTGTTAAATATTTTTGGCAGCAAATGATTACCGGTATTTACCATACAATTAAATCTTGAATAAATTAATCCAAAAATGTGAAAACTGCACAATAGACCTACTATTGATCATGATTATGATTCTCCATCACTTGAAGTTACATATGCCGGAAATATGCGGGAAAGCGGCATATGCAGCATATATGCCATATATATGTGAAGCATATTTCGCCAAATTCCGCATATTTTGCCACAAAAAGTTCCGAATATTTTAAGAAAATTCTCCACTAGAAACCAGCATCCTAAAATATATCATAATGTATTACCGGTATGCCATAACTTGTACAATGGCTATTTCAATATGAGATATAAAAGTTAGCTAGCTTCTATAAGAACGGTGTCTATAAAGTACACTAAACATGCATATGAGGTCAGTTTTAGCATTGGGAGATAGACAGTCACCAGATAATGGTAATGTACATGGCTGGCTGTGCATACAGCTGCAATGTGTTATAAATAAAATTGAGCTGTAAGCAGCCAATACTTTCTATGGTACTGGCTATACATCTGTTATAAAAATAACATCAACCGCCAATAAACTATGTATTAAATCACCTTCTCTGGTCGACATACTGGCAGCTGATAGTAGTGATATGTTTCATGAGGATTGTAGAATGGTCCAACCTTATTTACATACACATCCACCTGAAACATCAAAAAACACTTGGCTATTAACCAGAAAGCATAAATGTAAAATGTTGCACAATATAAAAAACTAGAAATTTGGGGCAAAGCCCAAGGTGAATCCGTCCAGCGCCCTAAGTCCGCTGCACTTACGGTAATCCTTTGAATGACTGAAACATTTAACGAATAACTTTTGCATAGCCTATACCCATGGTAGCGGCCGCTCGTTTAGTCGTCCTACCTGGGCTACTGGCGGCAGGTGTGATGCTGCGGTGCAAATATGGTGATAGAGCCAGCTGATGCGCTGTTGTCTTGGTTGGTCAAAGTGCTGTCATTTTCATTGTTATTTTCTTAATTGTAACCTTGACTTCCAGTTGTTGCTTGTAGCTCAATATTAAACTTGCGTTCAAACAATTCTGCAGTAGCATAAAAATTAGACGGCACAGCTAATTCGGAAAATTGCTGGTTCGTAGCGTTGCACCAGCCGCCCAACAATTAGCCTATAGCTACCCGGACTGATAATAAAATCTGATGTCAGTCCGGCCCAGACTGATAATAATCTTTTTGATAATTTCTTGACATCTCTGCACTGTGGACCATGCACCAGTGCGGACATGAGTCACTGCACACGGCTTCATACAGCTACGACCAACACTGACCAGACAGGGGGCGGTGCCTTCCGAGCAAAACAAACCCTGGGCCCAAAAGAGGGCGTGGCAGTGCTCTGTTTTATAGGGCGTCCTTATAGCTTGCATTGCAAACGACAAGTGTCCGCCAAACGAACCAACAGATTACCTTGCTGCCATTTCCATATACTGTAGCAGATGCAAAGTGAGCTTCAAATAATGCCAAACACAACAACAAACACCACTTTAGTAACATTTTGACACTTCCTATAAAAACACGTAAACACGTAAACATAGATGGCGACACCAATCGTGTCTATGGTGACCGATCGCGTTGTTTATTTGCTGGGTTGCAGTACTGCTAGATTTTTAATTAAAAATCACAAACGTTATAAATATAACAATTTGTACTGTCTATGAGTTTCTGACGCTTGCTGCGAATTGCAACAGTGCAACTGCAACTGCATGTTATATATAGCAAGTTAGCAACCTACCGATTTACCGGTAAAATGATTGTTTTGACCGGTGAATGAAACAACACAACTAAAAGTATTAGTTATTCTATGTAAACTGCTTCAGCAGCTGGTGATCTTGAATGCTAAAAGAAGTTTCGACTTTCAGTCTTTCGACTGATTTTGATGTAAAGAAATCAAATGTATCTGTTATTTACACTGGTTCGACAACTGAGTGATGCATTTATAAGTTTTCGACATCGTTTTTACACTGAGAGTTTGTAGGAAAGTTTGTTGAACAAAGATGTGCGGAGTTTCGAGTCCGCATCCATTTGTGGATTCTGATTATGGGCAGGGACAGTAGAAAATCACGGCAAAAATGGCAAAAACACGGCGATTTTTTTTTTGAAAATCGCAAAAATTACGGCAAAATCACGGCAAAGACACGGCATCAAGTCATGGGCTCAAAGACCATTATACAGTCTATAAAACACAACATCATCATCATCATCAGTTTTATTTCAGGCACTTGGCCCATATACACATAAAACAAGTAAAAACATACAGCAAAACACACACAAGAAACACACAAATGGTGCAAATACAGGTAAAACTCAATAAAAACAGTACCATTAGCAGTTGCAACTGCAAACATCAAATACAGTTAAGAGCAGCCAGATGACTAACTATATGTAAACTGTAGGTGTTCCAACATTTTGAAAAAATTATGTGACTATTATGCATTAAGGTATTCAAACTTGGCATGCGTGTTTCCACCAATACTCCTGTAAGACTGTCAATATGCTTAAACCCAAAAAACAGTTTTAGACACTTATTGTAACACGATGACAGCTTACGCAGTGAACCTTTATTATACATACTCCATAGGGTCGCATCATATAAACATATGCAATAAGTTTTAAACAAAACACATTTCACAGCCATAGAACATTTGTAAAATCGACGTCAAAGTATGTTAGTTCTACCAAAAAGATTATGAACTTCTCGCTGTATATCTGCATCATCAGTTAAGTTATCTGTAATCATGTGACCTAGATATTTAAACTCTTTCACAAACTCTACTAAGTTAGTACCATGGCTAAACTGTGGAAAAATATCTGCTACAGCCTTTGCACACAACTTTGGTTTAAATGCCATGCATACTGTCTTTTTATTACACATTATATCAATATTAGTACTACGTTTATAAAGTACAGACAGCAACTGTTGCAGTCCCTTCCATGAGGGTGCTAAAATTGCAATGTCATCCGCATATGCCAGCACATTAATAAAAACACTACCAATATTACAGCCTATATGTAAGGTTTCTAGCTCTAACAACAATTCTCATATATATTGGCTGAACAAATAAGGAGATAAAATACCACCCTGTCACGTCCCGTTGCCTATGGTAAAAAAGCTAGACATTGAGGCTAACCACCTAATACACAGTTCCTGGTTAGTATACCAGTAGCATAATATGCTTACAATATTTATATCAATCTTATCATCTAACAATTTATTAAATAACTTCCAGTAATTCACGTTGTCAAAAGCTTTGTTATAATCAATAAAACATGCAAATACGTGACTTCCTTGATGAACATAATAATCGACTGTTTGTTTAAACACTTGAGTGCACAATCCAGTAAAATGATTCGTCTTAAATCCAAACTGGTGTTTTTCTCAATCAGCATATGTAAACACTCACTTTGCAATTACAGACTCAAAGAGTTTTGATAAGGCAGTTGATATAGCAATAGCTCTAGCATCGACGACTATCATTACATGCAGTAGAAGAGTTTCATTTGTGATATTTGGTCGCTGCGGAGCATTAAAATACATATGTTTACGATAACGTCATGCTCACATATTAGGCCACAAAGTAACAAAGCACACAGAATTTAGTAGCACAGGGTGTGGGTAAAATGCATCTGGTGCATCTAGCGCATCTAGCTGCATCTGCATCTAGTAACATGTAACTCTTACCAAATCAAACCCTTAACATTAGTCCATACCCTATCTCTACCTCTAACCCTATTGACATCATTTTTCCTTATTTCAACCTGAACAATACTTGTCCTAAACATAACAGACATGGCTCTAGTGTGTCTGTTGTTTTTACGCATAATAGCATTACTAACTCTTACCCTCACCTGCCCAAACCTTAGCCCTGACACTGATCCCGAACGTGACTGTATTTTTAGTGTATCCCTGATCCTGTGTTTAACGTTTATCCTGACCTTAATTGCACTAGATGCACTTAGATGCACTAGACGCACCAGACGCATTTTACCCACACCCAGTAGCACAGACAAGAATAAACATTTTTTGTGTTAAAATCACACAATAAACTTCAACCTATGCTGTTTAAAAACAAAAATTCCTGTAAAAAATGCAAAATCACAGCATTTTGGTTAAAAACATGGCATTTGGGCAAAATCACGGCATTTGACGAAAATCACCATCTCCATGATTTCTGTGCTTTCATGATTTTCAACTGCCTATAATTATGGGGTCCTTCAATGGGCTCACCTGCAGTAGCAGTAGCACAATTGTACAAGAAGCCCAACCGTCGCTAGGGAAGACATACTACAGCCTATACACTTCCTATTGCAGTATTGACCTTGAAGGTCATCCAAGGTCGATGATTTTTATGTCATCTGAAAGGGCATATGGCACTTCCTATCAGTGATTAATAGTAATCTTGACCGTATATCTCACTGCTTTTGAGATATGGCCAGTTTTCCATTGAAAAATGCAAATTTTTTCTACCCTTTCCATTCAACCCCAAATTTGAAAATGTTTCTTTACACTGCATCCTCCAAATTTTGTATACAGAGAGCCTTAACACAGGGTTAATTATTCATGTACAAAGTTTTCTTCTAACACCTAATGCTTAGCCACAGTACATCTGTTACATATGGATGGACAGACAGATGGATGACAATTGTGCCATAAATGCGCTATACAGCATAGCTGTAGCACATCAAAAATCACCTACAAAATGGCTAAAACCAAGCTCAAGTTATTCACAGTTTTAAAAATGCTTATATAACAAAAATACTTATTACGGATTAGGTTCCACTTTTGTGTCTTATCGTCTATTAATGTGTAGCCCAAAGTGCTTATAAAATGAGGGGGAATGTGGGGTCCCCATTTTTTCCAAGGGAGACATGGGGGAACTGTGATTGTTATAAAATTGACTGTCACCATTTTCTGTCGTCATTTTCATTAAAAAAATTGTCACCACAAGCCAGATTTTATGGCTGAAATACCCCAAATTCAATTTCAGCTGGGTCTTCAACCTAGACCATGCTGGGAGATCTTATGATGCTTCTGTGTGCTTTCTAGTTGGCTGGAGAGGGGACACCCTATCTCCAGACCATTCCCTCTCAACAGCTGTGGCATTTTGATTTGCATGCATGTTAAAATTCCCCCACTTTGTTTCCCACAATTGAGCACTGGTGTAATTTATCCACGGATCATGGCATGGATCCAAAATATTGTGTGGATCCTGGTCCATAAATGGATGCATTTGCTGTCTGCACACTTCTGACTGACTCCATGTACCGGGTAGTTCAGTGGCTTTCAGAGACAACCCGGTAAAAGCAATTTAACAGTACTTTGATAGTAGTCTATGGACTGTAGTTTCTGATTATGTGAAGTATATGTGGATATTCTCTGGAGTTTTTTTTCAATGATCATCATTTCACACATAGGGTATTTCTTTTATCTCGTCAGTCCACTCAGAACATTAGTTCGAACTTTGCGGGCTTATATTTTACCACAGATGTTTAAAAAAATTTATTTCACCACAGCATCTTTAGGGTTCATTGGTCAGTTGTCATGAAATTTTGCACTATGATCGGAACTGTGTCATGTTTTATAACAACAACTTCAGACTGACTGCAAGTGCAAATATCTCTGGAAGGGATGGAAATATTTAAAATTAGAAAATTGTTTCAAAGTTAGAAAATTGTTTCATCGACCATGATTTCTTCCTTATTTAGCGAAAAAAGTACACTAAACTTTGATCCGCTAAGAACGTAGATCTAAAGGTCAATCATACCCACCCAAGTTGACTGTTTTGGAAGGCTATATATTGGCTTTTAGGGAGTGTTGCACCCTCAAATTTTTACATGTCTTAGAGAATGAACAAGGCTTGTTAGTGCACACCACACTGGGGATGGGAGTCCCAAAACATTTTTTGCAAAGGAGGCTCAAAGATTGGCTTAAAATTTATTGTACTAGCTGCAATAACTTTGGGGTTAGGGTTGTAACCCCACAAACTTTTCCACATGACATGCCATAGTGTTGGGATGATAATATGGATACAAGTTTTTTTGGCTTGTGCCCCAAAAGTTTTGGAGGGCAAAAGCATCTAAAATTTGGCGCAATTCTGAACTACTTTTGAATTTGACTGATATTATCTCTAAAACGGATGGAGATATCAACAAGCAGAAAATGACATTATCAACTATTATCTATCCTCATTGAACAAAAAAATTATGGTGAATCTTGGTTTACTAACACCAGAGATTACTTGACTAATGTTTACTTACTCTATGTCAACAGTGTGCATTCTGAGTATGTTAGTGCATTTGAGTTTGGGCCACGTGACTTTGCTTGAGAGAAATTTTAACTTCCTGAATTTTTTCCTTAATCAGATGTATGGCATTGGGCTGACTTACATTGGGTTCTGCCTCAATTTTCTAGTTATTATTTTGCTTTTGTTCAGAAACATAGGTCTGCACGAGATATGACAACCGTATTCTGTCTGTGGCTGCATTTTGGTGGTCATTCGTCACATCTGCATTGTACTTGAAACAGTTTTTAACACTGGATAATTATATTTCATAGTGTATGTGATTGGTTGTGATTATTGTTGTAGTGAGAACTAAATTCAAATCGTCGAGTGATGGATGCTGAACCATGCATTTAGCAAGGTGTGTCAACAGCAGTCTCAGCAAGTCGGCCAGTACAGGTGAGTGCTTTCAGTTTGATGTAGGTAGGCCAGAATTGGAGCTCACTTGTCAAGTTTTGTGAACCAACCTGAATGTTCTGAAACTGAAATTTACCTTTAAGATCTTATGGAACTGGCTCGGGTTCATCTCCACTGAAATTCAGCTGAATTAGCAGAATCATTGCAAGTAACTATTCTGTATTATTTTATTTTATTATATTATGAGTTTCCTGTCTCATTATCTCAACCTTGCTTCTCCTTTCTCCTCCTGTCTCTTTTCCAGGGGCTTCCCTTTAAATCTTGCTTAGGGTCTGGGGAGTGCTGTTAGCTTTTCTAGGAGGTCTGGGGCACAGTCCCATCTGCCGTGAATTTGGGACATGCTTAGTTAGAAAAAAACGCATTTGGAAGCAAGCTTGGGAGATGGTATATACTAAAAGTACGAAATTATACCAGTCACCTTCCCCCCAGCTCTTGAAGGGCTGAAAATTTTCTATGTTTTTATGTTGGAGCATTTGCTTCAAGGTTTATATAATGATGTGGGCGCCTCTGTCATATAATTGTATGCGTGTCTGATATATTGCACGTATATTTGCCATCATCATTTAACGCTTGTCGCGCCGTCTGATATTATCCTGTTGCAACCGCTGATCATCCGTATAGATCACCCTGTGCTGTGCTGTCAAGGCCTGCTTGTTAAAGCGTCGATTGGACGGTAAATTGTTGCATCCAGCGATCAGGAAATGTTTATAATTCCGTCAGCTCATAATACCAGCAGGCGATTAGCTAATGCCGGATATAGGCTCTGCTGATGATCTCTATTTGCTCACCGGCGGTCGGCTGGTCGGTCCTGGTCGGATCAATTACATTGGCGCCAATAAGCCTTCACTGTATCCGTCCACCAAGCTGCCGTTTACCACCGTCCGTCATACTCGTAATGCCAGGTTTGCTTTCGCCATAGCACCATCACACTGACAGGAACAGTGGTGTACTCAACGGCACGCTTAGCGTATTTCAATGTCACCGTCGTCATTATTCGACAAAACAACTTTACTGTAGCGTGGCTTAGCAGGCTCGTTAAGCCATATTCAGACGTTTATACAGACGCCCTGAATTATGCATCGAGACTGTCTGGTTACGACTGGCCGCTGGTGCGACACGCTTTGATGCTAATATCAGAGTAATTAGGCTACCTGCCGTTTATAAACTTTTTAGTGCATAATCCGACTTATTGACTGCATGGCTGGCTGAATTATACCCCGTTTACACGACCGAGCAAACGTCGAGCAAATGTATTCAAAATACACATGTTAATTGCTCGACGTCTGCTCGATGTTTGCTAGCATTCAGCTAGCTCGACGAGCTATGGTAATTAGCATGCTAATTAGGAGGTCGGGCGGGTTGTAATTGGAAGGCCTATATAACACGTGATCAGCTGTGGGCTAAGCCTAGGTCTACATTTGAGCCAGGGGCGGGGTTCCATCAGGCCTGCTTGATGTTTGCTCGATTGTGTAAACGGGCTATCAGTGAGCAGCCTGAGCAGTATAGGCGTTCTCTCAAACCCAAACTCCACCTCGGTTTGTCTTGTCGATTTGCTGTATCCTACAGTAGATAAAAGGTCAAAGGTCGTCTATAGCTTTTATAGTGGTAAGCCGGGCACAGAGCTACCTGCTATATGGGATCATCACGCAGTGTTTGTTACCTGCCACCCGACACAGGTGAACGCGCCCCACTTTAACCGCAGCCAAGCAGCTTCATTTATCTGTCCTGCAGTGAAGGAGGGCTGCGTTGGTCTTAAGTGTTGGTTACATACGGTGCCGAGATGGTTTGCTGGTACTTGTCTGCACTCGAATTATTATCGTTAACGTTAACGCTGACGATAACTCTAAGCACGACCCTAACCATAAGTTCCATAACCCTAACCTTAAACTTAGCTTTTAATTCAGATGCGGGTGAATTAACGAACAGGAACCAGTTTACCTGTCCGCAGACAGTCACCCATTCGGGTATACTGACCACTTGATAGCGACCATATACCGGGAGTCGAACCTACGACCTCTGGATTTATATAGGCTAAGTCCCACTTCGGTGAGCGTCCTAACTTGTGCATCTGATTCGCTCGTGACATGTGGCGCTATACCAGTGTGTTTTGGTTGATTGACTAAAACGTTACACCATCAAGCCAGCGTTAAGTCGAAATCGTGGAGTTAGGGCTTCAGTCTTCTAGTGTGTGAGCGTTCCGTCGTCTTGCGTACGGCCGGCGGGTGGCGGCCAACAGTTTGTTGTGTCGCCGATGTGCTCGTTATAGACAAGAGCGATAAATCAAGAGCTGAAACGGTCTAATACCTGTAGCTTATGGGCCTACGGTGCAAAGCTATGCAGGGCGCCCATCTAGACACCACGATTGCTGAGTGAATTAATGCCCCAACACGATGGGACGAATTCACTCAGCCGGAACGCCGTTCATCTGCAAATCCCACTGCGCCGTATATCGAGCCCCATTGTAATTCCCGGCTTCGGAAGAATAAATTGGATCCGTTTAAATCGGCTTTAGCGACTCGCTGGGGTGCATCTATGCACGGTGGGTCGTTTTTTTTGTCTCGGGGACGCCCGAAGCTACAGCACGCATTTATCGCTTTGTGTTATAAGCCAATTCAGCGTTCATTAGACGGTTGGGCGACTAATGAAGGTGACTGGGTGGGTCGACGGGGTGCCATTGTAATCCCGACAGTGAGCAGGAAATGCAAGGTCCGATTTGAACGCAGCGAGCGGTTGAGCCGGACTACATCTCCCTGAAGTCCGGAGACGGACAATGGGGACATTCCCCCCATGGACGTTTTCACCCCGGACGTTTCCCCCTTGGACATTATCCCTGCCAGTTTCCCAAGGCCTAAGACATTTTTCTTTGGGTGCAACGTGACACAAAATACATATTCATAAAGGGGAAAGTAATGTACGGGTGTAGCAAAATCGACAGGTGAAACGTCCAGGGGAGGAGGAACGTTTGGGGGAATATATCCCGGGAGGGGGAATGTCGTACACCAGTAAATGGGTTATGTGAATGGACTAGAGAGATACACTACTGGACACTTCCCGTTATATACTGGCCGTCACCACGACTTTTCAGCTTGCTAATGACGCTCACATTGATGCACACACGATTTAAACTTAACGACCCCCTCTCCTCTTTCCCCCCTTCCCCTCGCATCACCAGTAGCTCACTGATTTCTTACGTGTTTAAAGTTAACAGCCCGATGACGAAGTTACAAAAAATTACAGAGTTATTATCGAGTTATTTTCATTCTATGATATGTGGGCCAAATTGCTCCAATTAGGTGTAAACGTGTATTGAATGGTCCATTAATTAATTGATCAATGATCGACACCGTTTGGCAATTGCGTAAAAGTGAACATAAATCTACATCTAGACTTTTGTCAGTCTGTTGTTTTTGCCTTTTTGGCGTAGGTGATCACATTGAAATAGTTGTCAGTTATTTTAAACTAAAGGCTGCTGAACTATTTTTCTCTGCAATGAAATGTGACTTGACTGATGCATATGTATAAGTTTTCACATGGGCAGAAGCATTGGATACAAAATGCAGGTGACGACGGTCACGAGACATCCAAACGAAAGTAGTTTGAATCAGCTGTCAGGGGACATGCACGGATATGCCCCAATCTTTCTACCGCGGACGTTCCTTTCCTTTACATTTTTCCTTACCCTCGTTTAGACTTTTTCCTCTGCTTTTCGAGTGCCTAGGACATAGGACGATGATGACATTCAATAAATTGGACGGAGAGAAGAAATGCCAGGAAGACGAGGTCAGAGTTCAACAGCTGCTCGGTCAAGAAGGTGTATAGGAGGAAATCGATATACCGATGACACAGTATTGGAGAAGTAACGTTGTCGACTCTATACAACATGTGACGGATGTCAAGGAGACTGCGGATGTAATGTAGGCCTAGTATATGCGCTTGCGTATAATTGCAGTGCAGTCTGATTGCCGTAGGGTGTACTGTACGGTAGTCGTCGTCAATGCAGCTGTTGTTTTAATCGTTCTGGCTCGGCTTGTTAATTACACGGCTACTCTAGGCAGATGTTGCAGCCGCCACCGAGAAGCATGCTGCAGAAGTGCATTGCGGCTGCAGATGTGCCTAGAACATGCAACGAGTGACCGCGCTGTTGTAGCCGGAAGTGTATAGCGGTTGTGCGGGGGGGGGGGCCGCAGTCATCGAGGTTTTGACGATTAGGCGTCACAGCGGCTTAGACAGTTTCGTGGTAATATCGTTTGACGCATTTCAACGAAATAATAATAATCTATCATGTCACGTCGGGACTGTGGGATGGATGGTTGTTGTCGGGCATATTAACCAAGCCACCCAGGCGAACTCAGTCTGGCCATCCCTGCGTGTGTATAGGGCAGCATAATAATGACTACTGGCGATTGTTACGTTTGCTGCTGGGGAAGCAACGGCCAGTTCTGCATATCAGCATAGGACTGTATGCATGCCTGTTACAAAATGCGTTTTGTGTCTCCCCAAACGCCGGGAGAAACGGGAAAGCAGGAGGGAAATGAAAGGTGAATGAAAAAAGAGAAAATAAAAGAGTGAGGGATGAGGATCTTGCTTCAGGGGATAAAGAACTCGAGAGGAATAGAGTTCCTTTGTACGAGTACTGTATTTGCCGCTTGCTTGCCCGTCTGTCTATCAGTGTATTTGAGTGAATGGTCGGGCTTTATACATTGAAGTTGGTAATTATCACCATTTCGTGCTGCTCTCTTTTCGTGTCTTATTAGACAGATCGAGCTATCTCCTTGTATCCTACTAGTATTATAGGTTCTGTGGTCTGCCGCCGGCCGGCCGGCCGACGCAGGCTTATAGGCGCAAGCAGGCTTACGTTAATCCTCAGGCTCGGCGTAATCCGACCCACCCCACCGCGCTGCAGGGGCGTATTAGTCCCCAGTCCCTACCAGGTGGGATTATCTGTTGAATACTAATGCGCTTTGGCGGCGATAATCTGACGCGGGCATTCAACCGAAGGCGGGCAATCCATGTAGGCTAATAAGGAAAGGAGCAACAAACAGAACTGCATGGGAGACGAGACGGCTTAGGCTTAAATACTTTGCCGGCTCGCTAGCCGTAGGGTGGGTCGATCTGGCTTTGCTGCTGCTGCTAATCCCTTTGTTAGCAGCACGCGGCGGCTGTCACCAATCTGCTCTGCGGTGAAACCGCGGCTGAGTCTGACTGACAAGCGGTCTTAATACCATGGACCCTGCAGTGTCCCAGCCATTCAACCGGCCGGTCTGCTGCTGTGTTCTGTGCCTGCAGGTCTACTCTCAATACTTGTAATCTGTTCTTTCCTGCACCTGCACACCGTCTGTCCGAGTCCGTGGCGGTGATAGCGGGTATCGGAGGAGGGTCGCGACTCCTAGACGTAAACGGTTTTGGTGCATTCTTGGTCTTAGAACGACTTTTCTGACAAAAGCAGATAACATTATATACCGTTAGTTGATATAATTTTTTTGTTGGGGGGAGGGACAAAATTAGTGTCACCGCCCAAAGTTTGAGGAAGACGTATCATGGTGTCCCCTATTTTTAATGAATTCACCCCCCCCTTGCAAAGCAGATTAAAAGAACCGTTGAGTAGGATAGATTGTCCTTGTCCAGCATGTGATGTAGCGCGGCTACCTGCATGTTGTTTACTTGCTGCACGACGAGTACTTCCGGCCAGCCAAACGTAGTCATGGCGACGACAGACGCCAGCGTAATTTAATTTCTGAACGCATGGCTGCTATAGCCGCGGCACCTTGCGTAAAGGCATTGGCGTCCATTATACCTTCAGGGCGACAGACGTGCAGTTAATCTATTTGTACATTGTGTGGCTCCATTAGCTGTAAGTCAGCCGTTTTAGAGAACAAGAAATCTGAGCTAATGCCCATGAGACGCGCGAGAGCCCATGGCAGTCCTGTTCGCAGGTAATCTTGGTCTGTCTCCATCCATTTCGTCGCAATTCACTCTTTTGCAGCCACTAATTTCTAAAAAAAATCACTTAAAATTAATATTTTTGGGCTTCTAGGTCATTTAAGGTCATCGATGTTGACATTTCTAAAAAGCTTGTCGCCAGTGCTTGTTATGATAAGCAGCATTTCGGTGCTTATCTGCAACCATTTTCACGCTAGACAAGACAACAGCGGATAAATAAACACTATTTAGAAGGGTACCCCTTTTTGACACCCACGTGCGCAGGCCTCTTTGAATCCAGAGGGTCCGAACTTGGACTGCTGAAATCTACATTCAATGCTGAAAATTTCATACGCAGGTTGTCCTGGTCTATCTCCAGCCATTTCGCCGCAATTCATTCTTGAAATGTGTGTCGCAGCCCAAAATCGTGAAAAATTCACTAAAACCCCCTATTTTGGGGGTTATCAGGGTCATTCAAGGTCATCGATGTTGACATTTCTAAGAAGCTCTTTGCCAGTGCTTGTTATGATAAGCAGCATATCTGTGTCTATCTGCAACCATTTTCACGTTAGACGAGCCAATAGCGGTAGAATAACGTTTTTTAGGAGGGGTGCCCCTTTTTCGCCCCCTTGTTCGTGCGGACACCTTTCACCCAGTGGCATGAAATTTTGTCACGAAATAAGCTATCATATAATGAAAACCCGAAGTCTCAATCTCTACTGGTTTTGGAACGGTACCGAGTCGTGACGGACGGACGGACAGACAGACAGAATTACGATAGCTAATACGCGCTACAGCTAGCTAGCTAGCTCTCGCGCGTAAAAAAGTGGACCCAGTGTTGTCGTGGTTACTGGTAGTGTGTTAATTTAAGAAATAAGCAGACACTGACAGGCGGTTGTTTTAGTTGACTCTCCTTGACCTCGAGGACAGCTCGACGAAAAAAATCGTGGCCTTAGCCTTGGCCTCGACGCCTTGGTCTCCAGTCACTATAACTGAAACGTTGAAACTGTGTTTGACTGAGCATCTTTATGGTTCATTGCGTTCTAAGCGAGATTAAGTTAGTTTTTGACGTGCAGCATAGATTATTGTCATACTTAACTTTACATATTTACTTATTTGGTGGTCTTGGCGCTTGACCAGTTGGCCTTGATTTCCTTGAACATTTTGGCCTTGAATCCATCTCTGCATGATATAGGATTATGAGTAGAGAAGATTTGAATTTCACGTTGGGCTGAGACTGTCGAATACTTACTCAGAAGTGAACGTTGACGGTTTAAGGACTGTGAAAGACGTGTTTGTCTGTCTGTTGATGAGATTTCTGTGACGTGTGTCGTCGGCTTGGACGTATGGATTGAGTGATGGCGCTTGGCGCGGCGGCGTGTTGTTGCTATGACGTCGCCGTCTAAGTGCATTGATGGTAGCAGTGACGTTGGCCTACTACGTTACGGCGCCAATAAACCTGGAAAACGTGGAATACTTAGGGAATTTTCAGGGAATTCTGTGCAGTCTCGGGGAAAAATTGTAGCAAATCAACTGGCTTCACCAGATGCGGTCTCCGAGGTGCAAAATGCTCTAAAATATGTTTGTGGCGGGGGAGTTTACAGTGCTGTCGCAGATTACCATTATTACAGTTAGGTTTTGTTGCGTTAACCTCTGGAAAAGTAAGACCCGTGGCTCTGGAAAAAACCTGCAAAACTCGAAATTTCATTCTCCTATTTTGTGGCCAGCCTGTGCGATTTTGGTGGTCAGCGGCGTCGCACGCAGTGCCGGGTGATCACTGGGCAAGAAAGACAAGGTGCGCCGCCGCCTCAGCAGCCAAGCTGCACGCCGGCTACCGACAAAAGCCCCCCCCCCACCCCCTTACTCTTTACGTCGTGTTTCCCAGCATGTGGTACTCTCTATTTATCGCCACAAATCTACGTATCGTGCAACAACTTAACCAACACAGTTCGCGTTTAGTGACTGGTAGTGACCTATAGTCTGTAGTTAAATTTGGTTAGGTTCCGTTCCGCCATAGCCAGTGGCCGCTGAGACCAAAGATGCAGTTTATTTCCATTCGTAACCCTATAATATTAGGCCTGTAACCATAACTCTGTCCTTAACCTTCGCGCTGTTTGGACTAGTGAACTGTACCCCGTGGATAGGTGTTGTCACGGGAAGAAGCGAATTCAGTCGCGGAGGAGGGCGGGGGTTGGCTGGTGCGGTTTCACCGTGTGCTGGGCCGTTGAGTTTGCTGTCGCTCGGCGTCGACTGGTATAGGCCTATTAGACGTCGTCGTCGTGTAATGTGTGCGTCGCTTGCCTGCAGTCAGCACTCTCAGTGTTTGTTAAATCTCTTGTCGCACTGCCTCGCGCTGTCAGTATGTAAGTCGTTGACACTACAGTTGTCTTGTGCATGTCTTTGATCTTCTGCGTGTATTCGATGGTACGATGCGTGTGGTCTGCTGCGTCTTTTTCGTTGAGTGACTATGACCGTTAACGGTTAGGACGTTAGATGCGAGGTCGTTGGTTCAACTCCCGGTCGGGTCGCTGTCAAGTTGTTACTATTTGGATGAGTGACTGACCGCGGACAGATAAACCATCTCGGTACATAACTAACACCAAGGTCAACTCAGCCTTCCATCCTTGCGGGCTAGGTAAATCGAGTACCGACCTGTTTGGATGTGGTGAAGGCGGGGCACGTTCTCCTGTGTCGGATGGCATAACACTGTGAGTTTCCATATGGCAGGTGACGCTCCGTAGCGTTGAGGTTTCCCTTTTAAAACGGTTTCTTTGCTGTTGAATGTCGAGTGTTGAAGTTTTACTGTTGCCGAATTCCGCAACACTTTCACTGCGACTCCGTGTGCTGACATTGGCCCCGACTTCTGTTTTATATGGAATCTCGAGTGTCGACCTCATTAATTAGCCATCAACTCTGTTATACACGAATGTGCTGCATGCTGTGATGATGTTTGGGTGCTATGTCGTTTTTTGCAGAAGCAGATCGACCGGCGTCAATAGATGCTGAAGACGTGTCAACTATCACTGCTCATCATCAGCAGCAGCAGCAGCAGGCGTCACTGGCTGACTCTACTATGCTTACCCCGTCATCTCAGTCTACAGGTCTGTCTGCTCGTCCATATATATCCGCCACACATATTTACGTATGTTATCTGGCTTTTTCGCCATTTGCTCGCCCAAAGGCAACAAGTTATTCTAATGTAAGTTTGTTTATTCATTGTTAGTTGTGATGCATAGGACGAGATTAGAAACAGCGCATAGGCCTAATTAGCAGTAGAATAACGCTAAAATTGAGAAACAGAGAGTCTATTTACTGCTGTAGTGAAGGGGGAGGTTGATCTCGGTATAGGTATATCACAGGCTGAACGGTAGTTCAAGCCCTGTGTTAACGGCGACTTCTCTTTCTTATGGGGAATCCAAAAATTCGACCCCCCACAGAATCAAAACCCCTGACCCGATTGAGATAAAATTTGGCACGGTTGATTACGTCGGCGAGGGAACCCGTCACGCAAAATTTTATGCAAATTCCTCCAAGGGGGGCTTCTCGGCAAATGGGTGAAATATACGCAAAAATTTTTGTTTCTATATGCCTTTTTTTTCTTCCGATCACCCACAGGTCTGACCTTTTAAGGGATTTTTTATGCTTAATACGTCAAACGACGCGGTTCTGCACAAGGAAGTGCCTTTTTGGGATTAGAAAATTAAAATGTAATATATAACGTATTTATTCGCAAAAATCCAAAAAATTACAATAGCGCCTATGCGGAAAATTAAACAGTTCTTTAAACGGTCATAACTTTGGCTGAGTATAAGATAGAGTCGTAATTTTTGGTTCTAGTGTATGGTTTTTGGGGATGGCGAATCTAATGGTGTCATATAATTTTACCTCGGACCCTCCCTGGTTGCCATGGCAACGAAATTTGGGACAAAATTGGCTATAGCTTGGCTTGCGTAAGAGATTTTTGCGAAATTTTTGCGCCTATAGGGGGGTTTTCGGGGATGGGCCATCGAATGCTGCCAATTGCATTTTTCCCTGATCGACCCCCGTTGCCATGGCAACGAAATTTGGGACAAAATTGGCTATAACTCGGCTTGCGTAAGGGATTTTTGCGATATTTTTGCGCCTATAGGGGGGTTTTCGGGGATGGGCCATCGAATGCTGCCAATTGCATTTTTCCCTGATCGATCCCAGTTGCCATGGCAACGAAATTTGGGACAAAATTGGTTATAACTCGCCTTGCGTAAGAGATATCTGTGATATTTTTGCGCCTATAGAAAGGTTTTCAGGGATGGGCTATTGAATGCTGCAAATCGCATTTCCCCCGATCGACCCCCATTGCCATGGCAACGAAATTTGGGACAAAAAGAACTATAACTCGGTCTGTGTGAGAGATATCTGTGAGATTTTTGCATCTAAAGGGGGGTTTTGTGGATGGGCCACCGAATGCTGCCGATGGAATTTTTTCCCGACAGACCCTCGTTGCAATGGGAACGAAATTTGTGACAAAATGGGCTATAACTCCACATATGTATTAGCTATCTCCGAGATAATGTAGGCCTATAATGTATTATGCCAATCCAGCCACTGGCTGCCATACACAATAAACCGTATTATTATTATCTAACAAGGGGTTTTGAGGGTGGAGCAAATAAATAATTT
>Ga0209367_1000702_pt1 | contig 36262 bp, 22 predicted proteins | sample WorMetLIZISLAND2_FD_187412 | JGI IMG/M metagenome (GOLD analysis project Ga0209367, IMG submission 187412) | Marine gutless worms symbiont microbial communities from Max Planck institute for Marine Microbiology, Germany - Olavius geniculatus... ... | reverse complement strand
TGCCAAATTTTATCTCAATCAGATCAGGGGTTTTGATTCTGCGGGGGGTCGAATTTTTGGCTTTCCCATAAGAAAGAGAAGTCGCCGTTAACACAGGGCTTGAACTACCGTTCAGCCTGTGATACAGATTTGCAAGTATTATCAGTGGTCGTTGTGTGATGTCAGTGCGTTGAAGCTGCATGATATGATGCCTCATCAGCGACCGGTGCGCTTCCGTCAGGATCAGCAGCAGGAGTTGATGCAGTTGGACCAACAGCTGTTGAAGACCACACCGTTCATCTACTCTCCTCTAGATCTGTCCCCTGCTAAGAACAGCAACAGCAACACAGCCACTGAGCATGGTTGTACTAGCTGCACTGTACATTGTCATTCCCTTCATGCATCACACATTATGGTAGCTTGGTGGCGTCAGACTTGGTATCAGGCGGTTGTAGTTTCAACTCCCTGTTGGGCGGCCATCAACTAACATTTCTGGGCAAGTTCTTCACACTGATGTGCATCTGTAGGATGCAAGTGATCTAATAGTAGAGTGTCAGTCTTGTAACTTTTACGTTGCTTTTTAAATGTCACTGCAGGTCATCTGCAATCAACGTTGAGCAAGTTGCTAACTACCACATGCTCAGGTCAACTCAGCCTCCTACCGTCAGGAGGATGGGAAATGAGTAATAGCTTACACCACAGAGGTTCGGTGGCTGATAACCATAAAACTTTGCCACATGATCAGAAATGGGTTTAATTTTAAAAACTAAGTCCCAAAATTTCGGATCATTCGACCTCTAGTTTTAGGAGCAAAAACTTTCAGAACTTGGCACAGTTTTGGACAATGTTTAACTGTTGTCACAAATATCTCTGGAATGAAACAAGATATCGACGATTGTAAAACAGTAATTGAGCGGAGTTTTGAGTTGCTAAGCTGTATGTGACTGATTGTCCATTTGTACTTCATGCAGGTGTCGATTGGGTTGAAGGTGACATTTGTGAGGCGTCCATTCAGTTTTTTAATCCGCTGCCATTTGACATTGAAGTTGCCAATCTTGTAAGATAACAGATTATCTCTCACTTTTGTGCCACATACGTGCATATGTTACTAATAATATTTTACAGTTAACATATATGTTACATTAGCTAATGGTATGCTACATATCCACTTTTTTGTCACATTTTGTGCTAATGTTTATCATGTTTCCTACCATATGACATGCCAATCTGGAAATCTAGCCAAAAATAAAAGAAAGGAGTAAAAATTTATTGATTTTGTTGCACTACTTGGACCATGTCACTTTTGCTTTCCACTAATTGCAGCTGGTGCTGCTGCGGCTGAGTGTAACGTCCTGTCATGAGAGAATGGTGTCTCACATTGTGGGGTCATTATTCACCTGGTAATGATCGTTGGCTCACAGCACATTCAGGATCATGCAGCAGATCAGTTGTCAGGATGTATAGTGTGCTACCGAGGGTTTGGAGTAGTTGTCATAGACTAGCCGGGCAAATATTATGTGGTTGATGTTTTCACGTTTGTGATGATCGGCATCATCTCTCTGCCACTGATGCTGCTTGTTGCTGCTGTTGTTATTGATGGAGGCTGGAGAACTGACACGGCGACCCACAGGGTGCGCTGTGACATCATCCTTCTGCTGCTGCTGCTGCTGCTGATGATGATGATGTGAGTGCCTGTGTACAGAGTCTGGTGAGCGAAGGGGTGGAGGTTGAGAGTAGTGCCACCTCGTTTACACTCCAGTCTGCCGGCAGCATACAGATCCAACTGCAGATGACTCCGCTGCGCAGTGGAAAGCTCTCATTTTCCGGTATGCAGAGTGCTTCCTTCATCTTCCGCTGCATCTGCAAGTGAAGACACTAGTATAAACGTTAGAGATACACAGGGTGAAGCCCACATTAGTGTGGCTGATTGGGGCGGTGGTATGTCTGCAAGCTGCAAAATGTGGGTCCAGTTGTTTGCTGATGCAGGCAATGGGTGGCTGCTTCGTTCACTGTAGTATCATCAGCTCATGCCACTTGCCCATAGATTGTAAATATTGTGGTTACGAGTCTAATTTATGTGAGAAGCACTATAACAAGTACCAGATTTTTGCTTTTATTTATACATTGGATGCTTTCGCTTTTGTTTTTACCTCAACTTACCAGACCGATGTGTTATACGTTGCCTGCATACAACATAGCCATATTCTGAACTGTTGGGTCTTTCGACTTTGCTGGTTTGAATTTGTGGTCGATTTGTGGTTATTAATCATATTAGTCATTTTACTGCTCTCCATCTTTAGCCTATTCTCCAGTATTTCTCCGTCTACACTGTGTCTCAAGAACACTGTGCCACTTTTGTTTTTTGAATAACTCTGTAAAACGTTGGCTGATTTTGATAATTTTTGGCAAACAAAATCGTGAAACAACTTGACGTCAATGACTGTAGTTTTGGCCACCTCACCATAATAATTTTATTACATTACCTTGTGAAATTCAGAAGATGCAGTTTGGCTATCTACAACAATGAATTCATACTGGGTAGCTCTGCGTTGGCTTAAAAATGATTAAATGAATAGCAACAAGTTAGAGTAATAGTTATTATCTCTAAAAAAAAGTTATATGTATCACATCACATTATTTTTTATTACCTCCACCAAGGAGGTTATGTTTTTGCCGGTTTTTGTCTGTTTGTCTGTCTGTTTGTTAGCAAGATAACTCAGAAAGTTATGGACGGATCTTTCTGAAATTTTGAGGGTATGTCGGGCATAAACTACAGGTGATTCAGTTTTGGGCCTGATCCAGCAGGAATCCTGGATTCTGGATCACTTTGAAATTTTTGTTACCATTGCTAGCCAGTATGAATTCCTTATTGTAAACGGCCAAACTCCGACTTTTGCATTTCACAAGGTAGTGTAGCAGCATTATTAAGGTGAGATGGCCAAAACTATAGTCATTTACATCAAGTTGTTTCATGATTTTGCATGCCAAAAATTATCAAAATCGACCAATGTTTCACGGAGTTATTCCAAAAATAAAAGTGGCACAGTTTTTTTGAGACATGGTGTACAGGAGAACAGTGTCAAATAATGACTTGAGCTTAGCACCAGTCACTGATTGTGTCTCAGGTTACCACAATCAGGATACGGTCACACCAGTAGCAGGGACAGTTCACTAGTCCGAATGAACACTGGTCCGAACAGCATGAGGCTTAAGCTTATGGTTAGGGTTAGGGTGAGTGATAGGGTTAAGAATAGGAATAAATTGCATTTTGGGCTATGGCAGCCCTTGGATATAGCGGCCCTGGCTATGGCGGAATGGAACCTGGCGAAATTCTGACTTCTCGATGGTGACCGAGTCTCGCCGGTAACAGTGAGTATGTATGATATTTTCAGAATTTTCGTATCCTTGTGACTGTTGTCTATGCAGGCTACATGACCCAGGTGTTGGGTATTCAGAGCCATTGTCGCCTTCGAGATCTTCATCATCTGCGGCCAGCGGAGATGTCTGGCTGCATGGCAAATGTAATCCCGGCGTTGCCATTGCTGGAAGTAAGCACGTCACTGCCAAAGTCACGTGGCTTCTGTTCAATGGATGACTCCGAGTGCGTTGTCAGCAGTGCTGCTTTAACTGTCTATGCTGGTCAGAGGTATGTGCTGGTCAGAGGTATGCTATATCATTTATTGCTGTTTGTCAGCTTTTGCTCTTCAGTTACTTGCATAGATGTATTGTTATATCAAACTCCAGCGTTTTGTTGTAGGTGCAAAAAATACTCTTGTGCTTCTGCTTCTGCTTGAATGCACTGCAGGACCAATACTGGTGTTGATGCAGACTACCGTGGTAAAACTTAGCCAATGTGGTATATAGGAATGGCACATTTCTGCCAAAGGTGGTTCAACTCCAGTTTCCATGTCACCCAAACACTGGCTGTTTAGTGGCTATTCTCAGGCAAAATTTGTGTCGACCATGATTTTTATTCAATGAGGTTTTGAAGTAAGGATTTTTCTTTTGCTCATATGCTTTTATTGTTGCTCAGTCAACAGTTATGATTGTTAGAAATTTTCGATTTAATGTTTGTTTACAGTAAAGGTTTTTCTTTCAGCTAAACAGCCATGTTTGATAATTAGTATGATTATTATGAGTGATATTAACAGCATTGTTGCTGTATTATATGTAGCTCAAGCTTTGATGTGAAGTTATACAATGCAGGAAAATCTGCAATCGAAAGAATCGACTTTATTTGTTCTTCATCACTTGACCAACGTAAGCTGTTTGCAAACATAGGGAATTATCTCTTCGTTGTAATGATTGCTGAATTTAGATGAAGTCAAAGTTTTTTGCTAGCAGTAACTTTCAAGTCATAATGGTAAACATCATAAAATTAGTCAGTAAAGGTTGCAATTTGGTGGGTTTTAGAGCTTCAGAAATTAGCGATTAATAAATTTATTCACGGTGGTGGTTTGACTTAGTTGGTGGCATCGTTGATCGCGTCAACGAAGTTAATCAATGCCAAACCCGGTTAGTACTTGGATGGGTGACCACCCAGTATGTACCCAGCCACCCAGGTCAACTCAGCCTGGCCATCCCTCCGTGGGTAAGTGCAGTGAGTACCAGCAAAAGCTGGGACGTAAACAGGCACACCACGTGATGCACTGGCCTCATATCCGTGGTTTTGCAGTGTAAAAACCGGTGTCTCGCTGACAGCTAAGGAAACGGAGATCAGCACCGCCCAGTGGATCTCGAGGCTCTGGAAGGACTTTACATTTTACGTTTTTAACTTATTTTTGGTTAAAAAATTATTTCCTCAATCTTTTAATTGATTAGAATTCTGGTAAAATTTTGGACTTCTGAACATTTCTGTCATCACTGATCTGCACATTTTTTGTATGGCTTAAATAGTGTTAGTTTTGCCCTTTGCACTTTGTAAGCCTGTACAGTCAGACTGCTAATTTGACTGCATGTATATGGACTGCATCATTGTCACTGTTTCCGATTTGGCTTTAGCTTGTGAAAGATAACCGCTACCAATACCAGTGGTCAAATTTTGCAATTTTCGTTGTTTACCAGGTATCTGATTGGGTACATAATTGTTAGAAATTAATCGGTTGATTGAATAGGATACTTCTCAGTGGTGACCAAGTCACGCCGGTAACAGTGAGTATGTCTGATATTTTAAGAATTTTTGTATTCTTGTGGCTGTTGTCTATGCACTTACTATGCACTATGCACTATGAACTCGTCGGCTAAACTCCAGGAAAGATTTGGTGAATGGCAGGAGGCTCTGGAAAGAAAAGGCCTTAAAGTAAATGCGGACAAAACGGAGACTATGGTGTGTGCAAGGACAGCAGAGTCACTCCAGATTACAGATAAAAATGGGAAAGCTCTGAAACAAGTGGAAAATTTTAAGTACCTGGGTTCAGTAATCCATGCCCAAGGAGGAAATGAGGAAGACATCACAGCTAGAATTGCTGCAGCGTGGAAAAATGGAAAGAGCTGTCAGGAGTGTTATGTGATCGAAGGATGCCCATTGCTGTTAAAGGGAAAGTATACAGAACAGTGGTAAGGCCAGTATTGATCTATGGTTTAGAAACATGGACATTAAAAAGGCGTGAAGAAGAACGATTGGAGAGAACCGAAATGAGAATGCTAAGATGGATTCTCGGCCTTACGTTGAGAGACAAGAAAAGGAATGACGATATCCGTCGCATCCTCGGAGTAGCGTGCATCACGGACAAAGTACGGGAGGCCAGGTTGAGATGGTTTGGGCATGCACAATGCCGAGAAGAGGAGGATTGTGTCAGGAGAATCTTGGAGGCAGATGTACGTGGACAACGGAGTAGGGGAAGACAGAGAAAAATGTGGATCGACGTCGTGAAGTACAACATGGAGGACTTGCGGGTCGACCTGATGGACGTGGAGAATAGAGCCGACTGGAGACGGAGAACCCGTGTGGCTGACCCCTCACCCAAGGGATCTAAACCAGCCTGAAGGAGAGAATCGGTTAATTGAAGGTAATTTTTGGGGATTAATCCGTTTAAAAAATTTTATTTGTACCAGCGCTACTATGTTACAAGTTATTGGTTGTTGGGCAGGTGTGCTGAGTAAACTGATCCAATGGAGTGATGAGAGACTGAACAGTTGTTTGCCTCTGGCTTCTGATACGTCCATTGATGTGTCCATGACCGTGTTTGGCTTATCAGATTTCATCTCGTCTGATCTCGTCTCTCAGCGTAAGTACATGCAGTGCATCATGGGTTTGCAGTCCTTCAATAGACACTACAAATTTTGAATGGAATTTTGATGGATGGCTGCAAATTTTCCATAGAAGAGATCACTGTGCTCAAAATTTCAGTTTTTTCCTTATTTTCATTCAAAATGGGGTTTTAGTCCCAAACTTTGGATTTTTGGACGGAAATTTTCTGATGAAGATTTTCTGATAATTTTCTGACAGCTCAAAATTTAAGGAACAGAAGTTCCCCTCTGCTTTCCTGGCCATGACGCCATTGTACTTAGTAGTGTCATTCTCCGTCAGTAGTTTCATTGTCATTATGCACATTATGCATAGGTTTTATGTAACCATTTACGCGGCAGTAGCAAACATAGATGTATACAAGAGTGTTATATGCTATGGCAGTTCTTCGACATATGTACTGTGTACTGCTCAGTATATCTGTATTATCAGACTGTGTCTATTCTGTAGTAAGTTGGTCATTTTAGTCTTCTCTGCCTACCGAATTTTATAAAAAAAATGACAAATGTGGTATATACTACTTAGCAGCAATTCTTCCATTTTTTTATTTTAGTTTCATTTAAAACAGTTTTAGTTTACTTAATACTTGGTAGATTAAACCAGCAGTTTGCCTGCCATTTTTCCGGCATAAATTGTGTATCATAGTCACATACAGTATGAGTGAGATTGAATAGATATATTAATTGTGGTGACAGACGGCGGCGGCGTTGATGAGGTGGAATCAAGATGTCAGTTTTCACATCTGCGTCGCTGCTCCACAACTGACATAGCTACCGGCGTTATGGTGTGCTGTCTACTTGGACATTTGTTGAAATAATTAATTATTCTCAACGTACCACCAGTAGCTGCGTCATTTCTTAGGGTTTTATGAAATTCTATGTATGTTAGAATTTACAAGTGTTTGAATTTGAATCTGACTTCATTTTGTCAAAATTTGATTAATTAGTACCAGTATATAATTTTTTTAATCAAGCATAGTCAAACCACGTGCATGCGTACAAACGCGTAAACTGTTTTTGGCATCTCAATTTGCATACTGGGTATTAGAGTTCGGCCCATAGGGCGGCGCTGATCTCCGTTTCCTAAGGCTCTCAGCCAGACGCCAGTTTTTACACTGCGAGACCACGGATACCGGGCCAGTGTATCGCGCGGTGTGCCTGTTTACGTCCCAGCGGTGAAGCTGGTACCAAATTATACTGCTTGATGACAGAAGCACATGTGTGTGAACAACTTGCCTAAGGTCGTTACCCGGTAATGTCCCAGTGCGGAGTCGAACCTCAGGATTACAAGTCTGACACGTTATCATTAGACTACCGAGCCACACAAGTTTTGAGTTCACTAAGGTGCTAAGGTACTGAAATGTCATATTATATGCATGAAAGCTGAGGAGTTGGACCAGGTGACAGAATACTCAGTCAAAACAGGGCAGCAGTAGTATTGTTGTGCGGAGCATAATACTAATTGAGGACGAGTAGCATTCAACATTAATCACATTGAGTCAGTGCTATGCTAAGCCCCCCATTTGAGTCAGAATGGGCATAGCCCCACCGACTTTTATATTAAAATCTGTTCAAGCTGTGAATTGGTTTGTGGCTTGTCTTATTTTAATTTTCACTTACACTGCACTGGAGTTGATGCCCATCTGCAGCATATGTCAATGTGTCAGAGCCATGCGTTAGTGTTTTATGATCATAAGCACATATGCATTAACTTACTAACACTTTCTGTTCCATCTTCCCATTTTAGAGATATTGCAGGCTTTCTGCAACGAGTAGCAAATTTTCTTTGCTTTTTTCTATTTTGGCTGAAATTTGGGAATGGTCATCTTGGACTAGTTCATGGATGTTGTGGCTTTTGTGAGCAAGTACTGTAAGTTAATATTTTGCATAATTACTATAGAAGTATCGTGGAATACCTCAGAACTTTTCCTTTCCAAAGGAAATCAATGACGAAATACTTTTTGCACAGTCGGCATGCCATAACTTGGACCTACTAATTTGACATTTACACTCGGGTTAAACCGCTTTGTGATATCTGTATGTAGAGCGTGGAGTTGCTGCTGCTGATACAATACAGTGGATCTGACGGCTTGGCTGCCGGCTTTTGTCGACAGTGTTCCCTCAGCCTCAGTCTAGACATTCTGCCGGTTTTGTACATAACTGATTGGTTTGCTTCCGATGCAGACAGGTCAGCATGTTTACCATCTTTTTCGGAATTACCAGTTTTCAGAGCTGGTGACAATGAAATAAGTTTAATAGTTAACTTTTCAGAAAGCAGCAGCGATTAAGTAACTAGTTCTGATTACAAACTAATCAGTGGTCATTAAAGCTAAAGCATATATGTGCGTATGTGGTAAGATGAGTGTCAGCTTTGGAGCTGGGTAGTAATAAATGGTGATGGTGAGTGTAGTACTGTAGCGGCCAGTTTAGGCGGATCTGAGATTAAGGTCATTGTCCAAAGCTCGGTAACCACCTGGTGCTTGTGCTGCTCTTGCCAAATGAATTGGGTGAATGAACTTTTGCAATGGCTGTGCCATGATGCCGCAGCTGTTACTATTAGTATTGCAGCACCGACGTGTGCCTCATGTTAGACTGAGCATTGGTTAAACCCTTGAAACCAACGTATTGATTGTGTGACGTTGCAGTGTTGAAAATTGCCTGGTGACATGTGAGCTGATGAACGTCTGTTCAAGCGATGTGATTGTCAGCAATGTTTTGGAGAAGTCTGCGCAGCAGCAGTGTATTGCTGCCGGAAACAAAGGCAGGCAAGTGCACTCTAGCAAAAGATCTACGTTTTCGCAGCATTGATTATTATGGTGCCTGTAAGCCATATCATTTCTGTTTAGGAATTTCGAGGGAATAACTGCTGCTTTTAGATGATATTTGGTGCATTTGTCAACACAATGGTGTGGAGAAATTATTGACAGATAAAATGCTAATTAATAATTGACTTTTAAAGTTTGCTGATGGCAACCTACAACATAACTTAAGAAAACATTAAGACACCACCCATTTACGCATTTGTTTAGTGTCAGTTTTGCGTATCTGTTAGTTTTCTGAAGGCAATAGTAAAGGTCAGGTATGTGCTATTGCAATACTTACACATGATGGTAGAAAATACCAATACCAGTGACTGACACCCCACAGCCCTTAAGCTGCTATTAATTTCCTACTGAGGGTAGGAGGCTGAGTTGACCTGAGCATTCAGTAGATCAGCAACTTACTCAAGGGTGCTTGCTTGTAAGTGACCCATGCCACGGTCAGATTCAAACTGCAAGCTGAAAGTTACGACACTCTAACCACTAGCTTAGGTGCACCTGCTAAAACTATTGATTAAATAATGTGAATCGTGATTGCAATCCCGGGATTGAAAATTCAATCTCGGTATCTGGGATTGAGAAATTTTTAATCCCGGGATCCTGTTTCGGGATTATGCTTACAGATTGGTTGTTATTTTGGTATACACAATAGACTTATTTCATGCATAAGATGTAGTAGGCCCATACGGAAGGTATGTCAGAACGATATAGGGATTAGGGAGTGACTGTGACTGTCAAAATACAAATTACAATGTACAAATCTAGCATGCATAAAATATTTTATTTATTAATTTAGACCTCTAGAATTGTTATTTTTATCATATAACGCTCGAAAAAGTGCTATTTAACGAAATTTTGTAATCACGTGATTCTGGGATTGAGACGCTGCCAATCCCAAATTTGGGATTGGCGAAAATGGTCACGATTTTGGGATTCGAGATTCCGGGATTGAGATCCCTGTATGTGAATGTTTGCAGATTGTCGGTGCTTGTGCCTACAGTAACTGAGACTGAAACACATGACGATGATCAGACCAGACTGGTGCAACATGTTAATGCTTCACTCTGCATCCATTGGTCCTTGGTATTTATTCCTTCAATTAGAGCCGGTAATGATTAAAATATGTTAGTACTCTGTTAATGAACGATTGATCACATCGTGACAAGCGTCTCAAATCATCTGAATTATCTGGGGTTTTTTCTACGTAATTCAACAATTTGGTTTGCCTACAAGACTGGGTTAAAAACACTCAATAATTGTCTTCAGTACTAAATCAGAAAATGTTTTTCTTTGGCAATTATAACTGTTGCTGGTAGCTTTTAATCGAAATTAACATTATTATCAAAGTTATTGTTCATTTCTGTAAGGTCATGTATTGAAAAAGTTAATGGTTACCAGCTCTTAAAAAATTCTATAAAATATATCTGAACTATTTTTGATTAAAAACCAAATTGTGATCATTGTCCAAAAACACCTATTTTTTTGCTTAGAATCATTATCGGTTCTCAGCTTGCTTTTTAAAATTTTTTTTCAGTAAATCAATACCCATCTTGTTGAGCATCACCTGAGCATGCTTACTATCTTTGCAGTTCTGTATAGGAATGTATAAATTTGTTGCTATATTACCTTCTGGAATATTAATTTTGAAATAGTGAAATATTAACTGATATCTGGCAAGAATATGGACAAGAGTGGTGGCATGTTTTTGGACTTACAGTGTAGTTCAGTGGCGTCATGGCGGGGGGTAATTGCTTAAATTTCGGTTTGTTGAAAAACTGTCAGAAAATCTTTTTTTGTCAAAAAAAATTTACCTCCAAAAATGCAAAATTTGGGGCTGAAAACTCCCATTTTGGGGAAATTCAGATGCAAAGTTGGAATTTTGAGCATCCGTAATCTTTTCTGTTGGAAATTTGCACTGTATGTTGGAAAGCCGCAACCTTCTGCTCTGCCAGCTTTTTAACCCACGATGCGAGTGGTGTAGTTGTTGTGCTGTCATGTGTGTTGGCGAATGAACTGAATGGACATTGTCTGTCAAGGTGTCATCGGCTGATGTGTGTGGTCATGTGAGTTTGGATGCTGTTGACTGGACATTACCTCGCTGTTTACCGCTGCACTTCAGCCGCGTCAAGTGGAGTCTGTATTTTTATTGCTGCAGTTTACTGGCCTGATTTTGACAACTTCTGAAGTTGAGCTTTAAGAAAATCTTGTAGAGAAATCAAACTGAAGAAAATCTTGAGAAAAAAATGTGATTTTCAAAAAAATGTAGGAAAAAATAGCAGGAGAAACTTGCGAAAAACCAACAAAAAACTTGGGAATTTAGGGAATAATTAGAAGAGAAAGAGTGCACATTCTGGAAATACTGTATGAAAATTTTTTGGGAAGATTGTGGAAAAATATTTAGGAATGCACTGAGCTTGACCCGGGAAGGAAGCCTAAATAACAATATCAAACTGTTGACTTGATCATAGTTAATACTTGCTCTTTGTTGCCCAGTCCACTCCAGTTTCATGTGTATATGATATTCTACAGTCTGAGTAGGCCTATGAAAATTCCCCCTCCCCCAGACATGTTCTGAAATGTATTTTTTAAGGTCTGAAAATTTTTGAGTGATATTTTACTCTCATATTCTGCATTCAGATCTATAGGTAGGCAAAAGGTAAAACTCCCGTAGTCAACAGCACTCTCTCACAGCTCTGTGTTTGCAGGGGTGTTGCTCATCTCCGTTTCAAGGCCCTGAGCCACCAGTGAGCCGAAGCTCAGCTACATAGGCGGTCGGCCAGACCTCTCCCATGTACTGCCGTTACCTTCCTTGCGGTGAAGCCGGTTTCAAGTTGTACTGCTTGGTGACAGAGGCACATGTGTGTGAACAACTTGCCCAAGGTTGTTACCTGGCAGTGCACCGGGTGGGACTCAAACTTGCAACCTTCGGGTTACAAGTTCGGCATGCTACTGTTACACCACTAAGCCACAGCATTCTGATCTATGACAAACTACAAACGACGATGACGTACTGTATACTACAACAACAACTACTGGTACTGTGTGTAGTAGTGTCGTTGGCTGGTCAGCCGGTGAGTCCCGGCACTACGTCCAATGCAGTGTGTGGCGACGCTGTTTCACTGATCTGTACATTGTTAAACTGTTCCAGTCAACAGCTGACTGGTGTCACCGTCGAAGTTCAGTCAGTCGAACTCATTCCAGCTTGCTCAGCCAAGTCTAGTGATGCCAACAGACGAGCTGTGTTTGCCAACAGCGTCCTTGCAGTTGGCTGTCTGATGTCCTCGTTTTCACAAGTGAGTCACTTTCTCCTTGTCGGCTTTTAATTTTAATGAATTTTTGCACACCGTTTTTTGCCTGTAAGACGACATTGTGGTGTGTTCATCGAGAACGGTTTTCGCCCGTCAGTGACATATTTGCCATTGGTGATTTTATTTCAGATAAGTTAAATCCGTTCGTTACTGTCAAATTCAGCATAATTTCAGCATTTGGGGGTGGTGAAGATTTATACAGATTAGGCAGAGAATATTTAAATGCACCGATATGCAGGTTGTACACTTTTTAGGCAGAATTCCAAAACTTCTGACATATCACATGCCTTTCTACTGATAACCATCGTCATTCGTCACATCATCAATGCTCGAAAATGGTCAGATTTTTCACCCATTCTTAATTAACATCCTTATTTTCTTATCTGTAAAAAATGTTCAGGGCCTCAGTAAGGTGCATTTTCTTTCTTGCCATTGTTCATACTGTTATAATGAATATCCAAGTACAATAAAACTAATATGCTGTGTATTTGCTGCGGACAGGTGTCGCATGGTGAGAGGGTCAGTCACGAATGTTCGTTGCTGTTCACGTGCGACGGATTGTTTCAAGTTACACTGCTCTGCCGTGCGACTCGACCTCAGCAATACTGGACGTGTCTGCTAACAGTTCAGATCCACAACCCCACAACTGTCTTGTGATCTTTGCTAGGAGGTGGAAGTCGCATATTTGGGGTTTTATGGTTAAAATTGAAATTTTAAACACTCATATCTTTTGTCAAACTTTGCAGCTGTCTGTCGGACATGCTACTTTTTGCCCCCCCCTCTCCGAACCCACAATGCTGTTGACTGTTGCTTGTTAATGAGGGGCGTATTTAGGGGGACTGGCCATTTTTTACTGAGAATGACAAAAAATTAATGAAAGTGAAAAAAACTGATGGTAATGTAATTTTTTTCGCTATGGGTAGACGACTTGGGCACCCCTTTTCATAGGGACCTAGTTCTAAATACGCCCGTGTTGTTACTACATTAGTCTTCAGCAATATTGACGATTTTAACTAATGTTATTTTTACTGAATTTAACGTTATTGCTTGTGACTGTAGCACATTGTTTTGATAAGTGCAACTGCTACAATATCCAGAAGAGCATGGCTTCGACGAATTTAAATATTTTCATAATTTGGACACAAATCACCTTGAGACACCACTGTACTCAAATATTAGAAAACTTATCCCAAATGCTAGCATATCCTTATTTGATGCCGACTTAATAACTGATTATGATTGTGTTAGGACCGCCTCTGTTTCTTTCAGTTACGCATGCGCGCTTGCATTTTGTCAACCATGAACAGTCGATGGCGGCATCTGGTCTATACGATGGTCCGCTTTTTACGCCTGCTGTGACAGTCGTCTGGTGGCCCCGTTGCACTCTGCAGACATGCAAGTGTGCACTCATAACTGAAAGAAACTGGGGCTGTCCTAAAAGATTAAATAATATTTTGTACTTTGTTAGTAAACCATAGCATATTGTGATTTACTTTCCGAGAAACAGGATAACATTTGTAGTTTATGTTTGTAGTGTCTGATCACGTATAGAGAAGCTGTAGTAAATTTTCTCAAGTCTAAACTTTGTTTCGCATATGATCTGTTCCTCCTAATACATTTCTCAGTATCCGAACTGTCTTATCTTTATGTTCTTTATGGATAATGCTATATAATGATAGGCATGTTTCAGCTACACATTGGACATTAAGCCCATACAGTGAGTTTCAGTCTGTCAGTTACAACGGCACGGCATCGTGGATTAAAAAATTGGGGTTTGACTGGGAAGAAGTAGGCTAGCAGTTTTCCAATTGACAACAGCAAATTTCCGACAGAGCTAGGAGATACAGGTGCTATCAGCCCCAAATTTTCAATTTTTGGAAGAAATTTTTACGACAGGCAAAAATTTAAGACGTTGCTCCTTTCTCTCTCCCCCTTCTTCCTGCCACGACGCTACTGTTGAGCGCAGATATCTGGAACGTAACAGCTTACCTAGCTTATCGACAGTCGGGAAAACATGGTTCCAAACAGTGCTTAAATTGAGGGATGGGGAAATGTTATCGTTCCCCACTCCTCCACTTGTTTCCATGGGGAAGAGCGTTTCTCCACTTCTTGGAGACATGGAGGAGAAATTCTAATTTGTTTGAACTTTTCTGTCACCATTTTTGGCATCATTTTCGTAAAAAAAATGTCGCCGGAAGCCAGATTGTATGGCTAAAATACACGGAATTTAATTTCAGTTGGGGCTCCGCTCCAGACCCCGCTGAGGAGCTTACGACGCTCACCCAGAACCCCTATTCCGCTGTGGAGGCGGACACTTTCTCCTCTCAAAGCCTTCGGTGTCTCAATCTTGGCGCCGTCGCTCGCTTTTAAGAGACTACCGGTAAAAATTTTTTTTCTTCTTTTTCCCGTGTTTAAGCACTGGTTGCAAACAACGGACACTTTGGTCCACTAACTGACGCTGACCATATCTCTAACTCGTCATAATTTCATATAATATACTGCCAGTGTAGCGCATCGCATGCAGTAAACAAGCTTCGAATTTTACGACAAGAAGAAAATTTTCCCACAGGCTAATTTTAGGGGTTAGGCAGTGGCCCCCTGTCTTCCCTGCTACAACGCTATTGGTCATCTACGGGGTTATCAGAATCACATTCTACAGTTTGGTTGTCGTAGTCGTCGAGAAAAGTGAACTCTTTTCCAATGATCTCCACGATATCACCGCTGGGCAAAACTATTGACTTACGCGACGACGATTTCGGTCGTTCGCTCCTGTCCGTATTTTCTGTTGTCGTCTTTTCTGCCTTATCATTGCGTCTGTCTGTGGAACAGAGTTCCGCAGTCGCTGCATCTTGTTCGGATGGTTCCGTGCTACCGGACTTGGGTCCGCAGAACGCAACCGCCTTGTAATTAGATTGTTCTTCGTCGTGCTCGCTGATGTCAGCCGGGGGACGTGGCGTCTCCGCGATGTCGTCGTCCAGCTCGTCGAGGAACGAGAAATTCTCACTGACGAATTCTCCGATGATCAAGACGCTCTGGCGCGACGGAGCGACCTTTGGGTGCCTGACCGACGTCAGGTTGAAAGTGGTTGTCATCAGTGGACTGACGACTTCTCCATTGTCTGCAGGCGCCGTCGTTGCGTCGCAGATCTTCCGGCGGTGCTCTGACGCTGTGTGGTCGTCTGACACTGGTAGGCGCTGAACGTCATCGCCGACTGTCGCTGCAGGTGCAGTGTCAATGTCTGTCACTGGCGATGGTATTAAGTTTAGTTCAGCGTCTTGCGGATACAGCGAAATTGGTCGCCGAGTCTGCTGGCCGCTTATAATCAGTTGTCTTTCCGATAATTCTGATTCTTCGTTCTTCGTCGCTGTCTCGTCTCCAGCATCTGATGGCGACAGTGTGTGAGTTGGACCGCAAGCTTCGACGTTCTGTTCGAGCTCAGCACTTGGCTGATGCGGACTCGGTTCAGATAGAACTTCGACAGTCTGTTCGAGAGCGTCTGCATGCAACGGAATCGGTTGTTCGGGCTCAACATCAGCAGGCGGCGCCGGTTTGTCGTTGTCGTCAGTGGATATGACACAAGACTGGCCGCTGCTGGCGTTCTCACTGTCAGCAGTTGTTGATGTCAGTGATGTTGATGTTGGCTGAGTCGTTTCGCACTGAAGTATGCTTTTCTCTGAACGTTGCGTCTTGGACAGGTCACCGTGGGATGATGTTGTCGTGTCATCGCAGATTGTGTCATCGTCGTCGTCGTCAGCTGAATCTTCTGCTGCTGCTGCTGCTTCGCGTATCGGTTCCGGCAGATGTTCCGCGGCCAACTTCATGCCGACTATGCGCTGTAGAACCGGTTTCTGTCTGACGTTGCTGATCGCCAGTCGCACGTCCTCTGCAGCAGACCGTCGTGCGACGGCGTCGGCCGACTGCAGCAGACTGGATGCCGACGACCAGCGACTTACGACGCCCGGCTTACGACTAGTACTTACGATCGCATCGCTCTCGTCCCGACTACGTCGGTTCGCCGACGCTCGCCGTGTCTGATGCTGCAGGCTTCGGTCGTCGCATGGATGATCGTGATGTACATTTTCTGCAGTCAGTTTGTTGAACGGCGACGTGTCACAAGTGCGTTGCGACTCACTGTCCACGCCTGTGTGAGTACCGTTGCAGGGGTCGCCAGCGCTGACAAAGTGTGATTGTGCGGCCGCCGCTGCTGTAGTTTTCGGCTTCGGTCTCGTCTCGGGCGGCTGTTTTCTCTGCGTTTTCGCCGCTGTTGTTTCAGATTCCGACGACGGCTTTGAAGGCACAGCGTGCTTCGGCCTAATGTCCGGTGGCGTGTTAGCTGCAGTATAGCTGACGTAAGATTCGAAATGTTGACGTATGGCGGACACGGTCAGTTGACTGGACGTGGCACTCATATTGATTGACGGCTCTCGATCCTCAGATTCTCCTGCCTGTCTCACACATACATGCACGCTAGCGGTATAAGCGATAGTGACAAATTAATGACACTACGTGTTTGATTTCACTGTAAAACTATTGTTTCCGCGTCAGTCTAGAGCTTCATCTGACAGTCCGAATTGCCTGGCTTTCGAAGGCAACTGCGTGAAAGCATTGAAAACAGCGACAACGTCGTTATAACTTAGCCTACACAATTAAGAAAGTCAAACCGAACCAAACAAGAAGCTCAGCTGTCACTTGGATAGCCAACCGTAGCTTACTGATTGTCAGTGACCTAGGTTGATGATTTTCGTCTCATCGTCTGAAAGGGCATAATTACCCAATTACCTAGCAACCTTGGTCTTATCTCTCACTGTTTCCGAGATATGACCACTTATACCCCGTTTACACGATCAAACAAACGTCGAGCAGACATCGAGCAAACGTCGAGCAAACATCAAGCCAAATATGAAGCATGCATAAAGCATAGCCTACACGAAGCAAACATCAAGCAAATATCGAGCCAGCTCGTCGAGTCAGCTTCATCGTGTAAACGGTGTACTACAGTCCACAAAATAACGCACAGCATACGCTACCCAATTAATTTGACTGCATGTGAAACAAGAATGCTGCTTACGTCAAGAGCAGAAAACTGTTTTGATTCGTCGTTTAGAACACAGCACCGACACGCCTAGCATTAAATTACACGACGACGCCAAATCATCAGCCTATACAATAAGCAGGAAGCTAGCTTTATGAACCTGTGCAGTGTGCATGTCAAGTCTGCGTAGGCCTACGTACACGCCTTTAATGACGTGAACGTTGCACGTATACAGTATGCGATGCTTAGGAAATCACCGACGCGGAAAACACTGGCCGCAAACTCACACGGTGAATCGACTAGTAGCAGAGACGTAGGTTTGATTTACTTCTAACTCACAACAAGAAGTCCAGCTGTCGACAGGGACGACCGACCGTTAATTCCGAGATACGTCGACTGTATGTTAAACCGAGCGCTGCACATGAAGACAGTGGTTATGACTATTATTGACAGCCTATATAGAAAATAGTCGTTGACCTGTTCAACAGCACCATCGCCGACCCTTTACATTCTACAACTTACCGTTCAGCCACAATTACCGCACGATTGGCATAGGCTATCAGAGTGAATAATGACTCTTCAAGGTCATCCAAGATCGATAATCATCATATAGTCTGAAAGGGTCATGCTACGAGTATGATATTTCATTCTGCTGCTGGAGGCTGGAGCTAGGCATTCAATAGCGCGTTGCATGTAGATGTACGAGTCAGTCTCGTGATCAGAAGCGCTTATACGATCTCGGAAGTGACAGCGCGTGTGCTGATGATAACGCAGCACATTATGCATTCTAAACTTGCGGTGCAGAACACAGACATTACCGTTCCATGCCATTCAAATCCCGTTGACGATAGGAGGCTGAGTTGACCTGAGCACATAACAACTCGTTACTTATTTATTGAAACAACCGACCTGAAAAAAATCCACGTGGTGGCCAATCCGAATCAATGAAAACAGAACAGTGCGGTAGTGAAATTTTGAAATGTTTTTGAGCAATTTTTGGTATTTTGATGTATTTAGATTGTAGATTTATTTTTGTATGATTAACGTAAGTCGCGAAAACGTGATGAAATACTTACTGTCTATTAGCAACGCTGCTGATGTGCGTGCCATTGCTACACATGATCTGCAAGAGCTTGGGATCAGTTTTGATTCGAAGTACTACCACGAAGAAGCGACCAATTTTAAGAAGAGCAGAAGCAGGGAAAATTCACTAGTGAGTACTTGTACATTGAATTTTAGCAGTGTTTAAGAATAGGTACATTTTTGGTCCGTTAAGAGCGATATGACTCTTATTAGTGATACTCACAAAGTCATGGCTACGGGTAAAAATTGGATTGCGGATGTGCGGATCTGCAGATGTCGTAACAGATAACGCTGTAGTTAAGCTGTAATTTATTAGTTTGCTACGGGTAATCTGCGGACTGACGGATGGTCCGCAGATTACCCATGGCCCATAACATCTACCAATTTGCTTTATAGTGACTACCTGGTTGCTCACATAACATCCTGTTACTATTGAGTATGTTGGCATGTTGGTGATAAAAGTTGTGAGAATTTGTGATGCTTGTTGCAGGATGTCATTGGTAGCACGGTGTTTGGAAACAGTTTAGAGCTTGTGCCAACTGAAGGAAAAACTGGATACGGAACAGTTCCTCGGTCTGCTCACATTACACATTTTAAAATTATTTTTGTCACTTATTTTCACGTTTTCGTTGTTGTAAACTTTACCAGTCAGTTGTCTGCTCTGAAGAAATATCAAACAGTTTAATCAGTTAATAAGGTGAGTGATCCCTGTCTGGTAATATGGGTACACATCATTTTGTGTATTTATTGGAGCTGTCACGTAACCTGTACAGGTTTATTATAGTTGAGCACTGAGCGGAGTGTTGTGGATTTGTCCAGATACACCAATGCATTAGCTGGCTCAGGCTATGTTGCTGGCACTGCTGCTGGCTGGCATGCTACTTACCCTTCACATACCAACCGACCACATCGTATGAATGAACCCTTCACAATAAAACCCCCATGTCAAAACCCCTCAGTCACAACTAGTGTTGTTACGGTTTTACACTGGCCGAGATCAGTTGGTTTCGGTTGGGTTTTGTTAAAAAGACCTCGGTGTCAGTCGGTTTCGGTTTTTTGACCAGCACCAACACCACTAACCGCTCCCACCCCGCATCTTGGTACGAATCATCATATAATCTCTGTTGCAATAGATATTACGTAACTGGTCACACCGTCTCCCCCACGTCACCAGCAACTCTGTGGCTGTATAATGCCACTTCACTGTCTGACGTTTGTTAGTAACTTACGGACGCTTGACTGCTTTCCTAGACTCCTTCATTCAATCATTTCTAAGCCTTCCCCTCCCCCTCATATACTAGATGCAGCGGCACAGGCGATATCAGTTTGATCTGGGCGATATCGCCGGCAGCCAGAGAAGCCGGCAAGACGAGTCACTGCACTGCGGTCGTTTCGCCAGGGTGTGCTGTTTAATGTTCACGGCAGTCAAGACGCTAGAGCTGTGCCGTTTGGAAATCGAAAAACCAAAACCATTTATAGAGAGCACAAAACCGCGGTTTTGAAGGGTTCAGTATTGCTAAGAAACCGCGGTTCCGGTGTCGATTTCGATAACCATAACAACACTAGTCACAACAAAATTCTCCTCCACAAAAGCCCCGCAAGGGCCCCCATGACAAATTTCTACAAATCTTCCCCATGACAAACTTTCCCCACATGACGATTCCCTCTCTTTACATGCAGACATTGACCCACGATAGCCAGTCTTATGCCTATTGGCTTGTCAGTTTTTTTTCAAATTTTGTGTATTTCTCTGTCCCAACTAATTGGGTGACATTTTGCCCCAGTTTGGACAGTTCTGTCTGATCTTGCTAGGCAGTGTGGCTGTCTGATGTGATGACCAAAGCAGCTAGTGCGACAGTTAGACAGAACTATAGACGGTTAGATGGTCCTGACCCCTGGTGCATTGTCAGTACCGGTGGAAGAGTTGTTTTCATTCATGAGGATAATTAAGAATGCACATAGATCGTCAGTTGCTCCACACAGACTCAATAAACTGTGCTTTATTTAGGACAGTTATGGAAAGTTTTTTGCACTGAAGTAACTTTTTTCATGTAATTTAGCTGTCAAAGTAGGTCCAAGTCACCCTGTTCGCCAAACGTCACTGGACTCTGACAGCGATGGATCCAGAAATTTGGAATAGGATGGTGGAAGGGTAGGAGGTGAGGTCTGGGGAGGGGGCTATCCCTCTCCCCAGAAGATTTTAGGCAAAAATAATGCATTTTCGTGCAAAATTTTCGCTTGTTTTGAGATGCATCCGGTCAATAGGGAGGAGCCCTTTGAATCTGCCACTGGACTCTGATAAGGGTCGTATATGGATGACTTTATCTGCTGACTTTGGCGCAGCTGTGTTCCAATTCTGGTTGGTCAGTTGTTGCTATTTTGACATGGCACAGTTGTGAGTGAGTGGCGGCAGCATGTCCAAATAAGTAGCAGCGTGCGATAATATGGGGATTTATATTACTTTCTAGGTTGTCGATAAAACATTATTTTATTTATTTATTCATTCATTCATTTATTTATTTCTGTGATTTTACGTGACAGCTCTCTTGTGGCTTCCGGCTTGTAATCTGAATTGATGTCTATTTTGTATGTATATGTGTGGGCCATTAGCCTTGATCTGCCTCTGCTCAGACCATTGCTCGTTGGCAGAACAGGTGCAAGTTTTGCATGACAGTAATTGTTGATTACAACATTTGTCTATGTCATTGTTTGTACGTGATTAAAATTAAATATTGTGTTGATTACAGGTTTTTGATATTAGCAGTCGAACTGTTGGAACAGAATATTGGAGTCGAAGGACTGTTTAGGAAAAGCGGTGCCATTAATCGACTTAAAGAACTTCGGGTACATTTTTAGACTTCTGCTTTTTATTAAGATGCTGTAATTATTCCTGAATGTAAAAAATCGATTGTTATACAGTTGTACACGTACACTGCAGGCTGTGCTGTCATGGAACCTGCATGATTGTTATCCCGCCTGTCAACTTTATTTGCTGCGTTTGGTCAAGTTGTCTGCTAGGAATAATATTAATAATATAAGTAGCACTGCAGCTCCTGTGAGCCATAGAATAGGCCCAATTTTTTTTGGTCAGATGGCATATGAGATGTCTGAACCAGGTTATTAGTTTGTATTGCTGTAGTTGAGTTCTGCATGTGAATCTTGTGTTAGTTAGTATTATGTTGTTGTGTAGGTGTAATGGTGTATGTAGGTAGTTAATTATTGTATTTTAGTTTTCTTGGTCTCAGTTTTTTTTGTTTTTTTTGTTGTTGTTGATTTTTGTTGTGTACTAATACAAAGGTTCCCAAAATGACATGCAGTGGGTTGAGTGCGATTTTAGACCCTACTCAGTACTCACTTTCTAGTTCGACATTAACATCATTCGTTATGTGTTGTTGTCCATGGTAGAATTCAGTGGAGGCCGGTGGTGATCTGTCAGGTGCTCATGCTGTGGATGTGGCAAGCCTCTTGAAGCAGTTCTTCCGTGAGTTGCCGGAGCCATTGATGACAACGGATCTGCACGACGTGTTTGTGCAATGCGTGGGAGCGTCGCATGCTGTAGATGGAACGTCAGCGAGTCTTGAGGCCGTTCTGCTCGCTTGTCTGCTGCTCCCAGACACTAACCTCGCAACCCTGCGCTACCTCGTTACGTTTCTGATGCAAGTTGCCGCCAACAGCGACTGCAACCGGATGGATAGCAGTAACCTGGCCATCTGTCTGGCTCCAAACCTGCTCTACTCGGAACACACTTCATCAGCATCAGACGGTCAGCGGCTGGAAGCAGAGACAACTGTGATTCAGTTACTGATCGAGAATGCAGCTTGCGTTGGCATGGTATCTAACAGCGTCATTGAGCGAGCCTCACTACTCAATATCTGCTTCACATTAACTGCCGAATCGAGTACCAGTGTACACGCTGGTGCGACCAAAGCCGGGAAAGTAGCAAAGAAGAAGAAGAAACAGAGGAGTGGATCATTGCAAGGTTTTATTGACTTGATTGTGTAATACGCCAGCTTTGCTTGTAAACACCAGTTTTTTCTCACTGGGTTTGTTTTTTCATCGAGTGGAAGTTTTTGTCTCAGCTAGTGTACTCAGCACACTGCATTTAACTGTGGAAAATTCAGCAGAATCTTCAGGGTTCTTTATAAAATTCTGTTAAATTTTTTGAAGCTATGTTTGCTGTGTTGGATGTCAAGGAATCAGTTACCAACTATGACAGTGTAACAGCTAGGGGATATGTTACGAGATTGTTTGCGTGAACTACCCGGTATAGGCCCGTGCAGGGCAAGTAAACATTTGGTTGTTTTGTTTGATATTATGAAGTCATTAAAGCATAGTCATTAAAGCATAACTGCTGAATAAGTACCAGTGTATGATGTTACACATTGATTTTTGCTGGTGCTAACAATTTTGCATTCTTTTTGTTGCTATGAAGGTTAAAGGTGCATATAGCTCTTAATGATCCCATCTCAGAGCTACGGAGCTAACTGACTTGTCGTATGGGATCACACAGTGTTACCTGCCACCCGACAGAGGTGAACGCGCCCCGCCTTAACCCCAGCCAAATAGGCCGGTACTCGATTTACCTACCCCGGAGGGATGGAAGGCTGAGTTGACCTAGGCGGTTGGTTACATCCCGAGATGGTTTACCTGCCCACAGGCAGTCACCCATCGCAGTATTAACCAGGCCCGGCATACAGAACTTCGCTGATTGGATCAGACGCGTTACCACTACACCACGCCTGAGAACTAGAAATGCTTTGATTGGCTATTTGTCAATTTATGTACCGGTAATCATCATTTGCAGATTTTGTCCTGTTTCACTGATAAATCACTATTAAAGTGCAAGGCACGAGAGTTTTAGTTTAAAAACATTCAAGATTTACCGTACAAATGTGCATTAATAACACAAAGTGAACTAAGTCAAAAATGTCTGCCTTGCTTCTGTTACTGCTAAAGGTGGGTGTGCACTGTATTTTACCATGTGTTCTGTTTGTCTGTGCGCTTTTGTAACTTCTTATGACAGTTGACCAAGTGTTAGACACACACCCAAAATAGGCTGTCCAGCAATCAGCCATTGTCTCATCTGTTTTTCTGTGCTACGTAAACAGTAACACACAGTGCAGTGCATTGCATGTGTGTCTGTCTGTCTGGCTGAGGTAGGGTTAGTGACATCGCTGAGTGCCAGCTTCACGCGTTGGCGTGCCAACAACGACAAACAACGAGGAGTGCACAATGACAGCTTCATGAGCAACCAGTCGCTGATGTCTGCAACGTCAGCGGTGTCTGATGTGCTGCCTTCAACGCTTCTCAGCAGTGACGATGGAATTCTTCAGAACAACGACTGCAAATCACGGCTCTGTCTGGAAGTTGCTGCTACTCCGAAGATGATAAGAAAACGGAAGGCTGAAAATGACACACAGCCATTCTCAACTACTAAGAAGTTAGTTGTTCATGCTGCAATTACTGCAACTGCCAAAAGTGAATAGTTATTGACCAGAAAAACTGTAATAGAGCATATGCAAACATATGCTGACCATGGGTGAGGTCAAGTTTTATTAAGATATCTTTGGTCTTATGTTTAGTCTTAGACTAAATCGTTATTAAGAGGTCAAACCCGTTCTTTGATTTACTTTTGTCTGAGTGAAACTCGACCTTCAAACTTCTTTTTCTTGAGTTGCTAGCATCATGTGGCCAAAACTTTAGCACTGAGACAGTGATGTCAACTTGTTGTAGTGACTGTCTGGTGGCATTGAGCCCTGTGTGTTAATACCTACCAGCAATACTGTGTATGTTGTATACTGATGATGGTTGATGAATCTGCTGTTACTGCGTGCTCTTGTATCTTGTTGGCGCTAACTGACTGAATGTGCTGCAATGTTACATGACATCGCCTGTGCTGGGCATGTGTAGGAAAGCCATCTTATCCAGCATGCCACGACGGTCAGTCGTTGGTGCTACGCCGTTCACGTCACAGTCAAATGAAATGGGTGATTGTTGCTTATGATTGTCATACTCTTGTAGTTCGCTTTGTATAAAATACCAGTTGATGTAGTGCATTCTGTGTCTGTTATATTTTTCAGTGCTGTTGTGCTCATATATGGAAATATGAAATGTATTTGGCCAGTAACAAACAGTCTGCTACAGCAGTTTTTACGCGCAACAGCTTCGCACGTCTTAGCCATCATCTAGGCATCTTTCTGTCTCTCATACTCATGATCTGCATCAAAACAGTGCAAGTTGATCACGAAATCTTCACTGTGGGCTGCCCCAAGGACTCTCGTTTTAGTGACAAAATTTTGTGCCCCTGTGTCAAGGTGGTTCCCCTCGAATGAGGGTATCAAATATCAAAGAGGGTACCCCCCTTAGAAAGACGTATTTTTGCTGCTGTTGGCTTTTATAGTGTGAAAACGGTTGCAGATAGGTACAGACTTGCTGCACATCATAACAAGCACTGGTGATAGGCTTTTTATATTTGTCAACATCGATGACCTTGAACTCCCAAAAAGGGGGTTTGGTGATTTTTTGTGCAATTTTTGGCTGCAGCGCACATTTCAACAGTAAATTGCAACGAAATGGTTGGAGATAGACCAAGACAACCTGCATATGAAATTTTTGCTTATTCAAAGCAATAAACGTAGATTATAGCAGTTTAGTCCCAAACCCCTAGGTTCAAGGAGGCCGGTGTAGGCGGGCGTCAAAGATGGCTACCCTCTAAAATTGGTTATTTTACTGCTATTGGCTCATGTAGCGTGAGAATGGTTGCAGATAGGCAGAGACATGCTGCTTATCATAACAAGCAATAGTGACAAGCTTTTTATTGGTGTGAACATCGATGACTTTGAATGACCTTGAACTTCTGAAGTAAGGGTTTTAGTGGTTTTTTTTGCAATTTGTGGCTGCGGCGTAGATTTCAGGAGTGAATTGCATCAAAATGGATAGAGATAGATCAAGACAGGTCTGCGAATAGGAACTGCTAAAGCTGTCGCACATCTCATGAGCTTTGCTTAAATTACTTGTATTAAAGGCTGTGTTGGGGACTCGATGTAACCTGGATTGCTGCTCAAACATTGTGATGCTTATTGTGGTATGAAAAGTAGTGGCATTGGGGTCTAAGAGTTATATAATAAAGCCCTTCTCAGTTTTTCTGTGCATCCACAAAAAGTTTTTTTTCAATTCCAATGAAAATTGGTTTGTATTATAGGTAGAAGCCTACCTACAATACCTATGACTGATAACAATCTGATCATCTGCCATATGACCCGATCAGAAGTCAAGGTCATGAGACATCATGATCTTGAATGTTAGAAATTCTTCCAATTTAATGTCTAATGTCTGTCTCCACTGCCATTTGCAACGTGAGCTTGCAGACGACTGCTGGTTCTACTCAATGGTATCTGAATTTGATTGCACTGGATGTTTTTTTTTTATATTTGGCATAGCTTTTGTGCCATGTGACATTAAACTTGGGAAAAATTATGATACGCAGAAAAACTGTCAGTTTTGCACAGAGCTAATTTTGTTTTATATTTAATCATGTTTATGCAAAGAAACGAGGGAATGTGATAAGTTATTTTTGCTAGTTTAATGAATACAAAACATTTATCAGTGCTTGTATGGTTAATACAAAGTTGCTGGCTTGCTGCTTTGAAACCTTGATATGTAGACTATACATTGCAGTGGTGTCGTTGTATGCATGCTTTAGATGTTGATGGTATTTCGGCAACACCGAAAGCTGTGGCAACAAAAATGCATCCATCCAAGATGATTCTGTCAACAGCAAGTGTGAGAGTTCACAGGTTGTCCCATGTTCTGATATTTCAGAATTTTTTTTGTTTGAGTAACAGTTAGTTGGTATAAATGTACTAGGACGTAGTGTTGTGGTCATGTTTTGAGAGTGAGTGGTTAAAAAGATGTATTAGAGATATATTATAGGAGGTGTTAAAACCTTGCTGCAGGCTATTTGATAAAGAGTTGGAAGTGTGTAGGCCTAGTGGCAGCTTAGTCTATGTAACATCGTTGGTCACTTGTCATTGGGCTAAGTTAGTATTGGTACTGGGATGAGTGACCGTTCATGCGTATATGGTGTTTGTTCTCGACCAAGCTGCCCAGGCCAACTTGGTCTGGTCCAGAGATTTACGGATCTTGGAATTTTGGGTCCGCGTCCGCAGAATGGCATCCGTGTCTACAAAACTAAGTCGTCAGGCATTTGCACCCGCATCCACATCCACACTTGTCAGCAACAGCAATAACATTTAAAATATACTGGAACCCCGGGACAGCCTTTAACAATGTGGCATGTGCAAAAAACTGCGAATGCAACTGGAATTTTGTCATATTGTTGTTACTATAAAGTAGGAACGTTGCAGTAAAAGAATTTGTTTTTCTTAGGAAGCGTTCACAAAGACATCAAAAATTGTATGTACGTCCACAAAAAGCTTGCGAATGTGCATCCCATGTGCGTCCGCACATCTTTGGTCTCGTCATCCCTTGATCTGTAGTAGGGTGGTGCACGAAGTAATGGTAAAAATTCAAGTTAATCATATTAAGATTCCACAAGTTTAAATTTGTTCTACCTTACCTGAAGAAGATATAATGAAAAACTTTTGTAATTTGGAGCATATTTAGAGGTCACTCAAGAATCCACATTATCTCCCTAGTGTTGCTGCAGTACTGCACTTGACTTCTGCCGGCTGTCACACTTATGAAAAGTGATCAGTGTTGATACTTGCAGAATGCATCAGTTTTGGGCTATTTTGGAGTTTAAGAGCATAAAATGTAAAGTTGGAAAGTTTCTTCTCAAGTCATATGCCCTATGGCCAGAGACCAACTTATGCTGTGAGCTGCCCACGGATATGGGACCATGCATCAGGGTTAGGGGTGCCTGTTTATGGCCCAACTTTCACTGGTACTCACTACAACTACAGTACCCAAAAAGGGATGGATCGGCTGAGTTGACATGAGTGACTGGTTACATACTGGAACGTTTTATCCGTCTACTGACGGTCACTCATCCAACGACAAACCAGACGCAGCGTAGATTAATATTTGCCGATGTCACTGAATATGTTACCAACTTTAGCTAAAACTCAACTGGGCAAAAGCTAGTGAAGAAACGATCAGTTCTGTATAGCAGTATAGGCCTTGTTACCAGAACTGCTGGCATACTGAGCTTTTTGGTTAAATGTTGGTAGCCTGTTAATGGAACTGTAATTGTGACTTGTGTTGAAAATTATGAAAATGTGTGTGTGAATTTGTCGTAAGTTAAATTGTAGAGTCTTTCTTTCAGACATGTCCATTTTCAGGAATGTCATTTTCAAACAGTTTATGCATTTCGGATTGTCGGGTGGTGTCAATTGTCGATTTCTGTTGTCGTCCTCTTTTTATCTATTTATATTCAAATATTGCGAGCAGCACATAATTTTAATATTTCTGCAGCATTGTGATTTAATCTGATATGATATTTGATGTTGTTAATAATGTGTGTGTTTATGCTAACTTGTGTTGACAGAAAACGCTCATCTGGCAAGTCGGGCTGTTTTTCTCCCAAGACTTCAAAGAGCGGGGTCCGGCACAGCTTTCGTGGATTTCTGCGACGTCTTAGTGGTGGAAAAAGTCGCCAGGTACTGGTATTGTTTTTAATGAGATTTTTGATACCAAGTGTATTAGGTTGGGTACAAGACAACTTTGTGTGTTAACTGTGTATTAACTTTGTGTATTTATATTTATTGCTTTTCACTGTTGACTGGAGTTTGAATTATTATTTTTTAGCACCTTGTTTTCTACTTTACATTTACATATGCATAATTTTAATTAATATAGTTCACATTTTCTTTTGTCTGCTGGAAGAGCTCTGCACAATCTTATGTTGTCTTTAGCAGTAATAAAATGGCATTATTGGATAACTGCAGATTAGTGTTATCCTCTTCACATTTGACACATAGTGGGTTTCCAGTACTGTTTTATTTATTCAATTTAGCATTTGTGTGAACAGGCAAAAAATGAAAGTGATATTTCTGCGATGGAGAACAGCTGCAGTGTTGCAGTATCTGAGCAGAAGCCTTTGATGACACAGTCGCAGCAGCACCATGGGAGAAATGCTGCTGCACCTGCAGTGGGTGCAGCGACTGTCGATCGACACAATCAGACGTTGAATGTGCTTGGAGGAGCTGATACTGTCTGTCTGTCTCCTGCTGCTGACAGCACTTCTGCTGCCAGCACACACTGGCTGAATCACTCGCTGCCTGTGCAGTCACACTGTCGAGCATACTCCGAGGATGGAACCCCGCTAGGTTCGACGTGTCTGCGACGTGGTCGTCCCAATTCTCTCAAGTCTGGTCTTCCTTCTCCATTGCAACGTTCTCTGCTGGTCTCCACCGCTGCAGTTGAGAAAGAGGTTGCAGTTATCGACACGAGTCCCATACTCTCAACATATTGTGTGACGTCGGCGGTGCGCAAAGTCAGCGAGCATGTAGCTAGTGTTCTTGATGACGAAAATGGATCGACGCTTGTTGACAGCGGATCGAAAGTTGATGTAGACGCACCGATAGAAACCACCCTGGAAGATTCATCGCACAACCAGGCATTCACGGAATCGATGCTTGCAGATCCAGATTTTGCCGATGGCAATTTATTTGATGCGGGGGATACAAGTTACACGGCTGACTGTGATAGAGACCATGTTATCAGTTGTCATGAGGTGTCGAAATTGTCACTTCCTGTGCTTTCAGAATCATCCGTGGCTCAGCTGTTGAATCCACCCATATCCACTTACTCTGACCCTGCCCTTAAATCTATCCAGAGCAGCACTACAAGCCTGGACAGTGCTATTGACACAGGAGCTACGAACATGAATGAGGAAAGTCATCTGGAATTGGAGCGGAGCATTCTGCGCTCATCCAGCAAACAGAGTATCATCAGCCATGACAGTGGTGTTGGTGCTGCCGATATTCTAAGTCCGACGACGCAACTGAACAGCTGCGAAGCATCATCATCACATTGCTTTGTACGTCGAGGTTCCACACGACGTCAGTCGGTCAACCTCCAAGTCACCACCGACGTTAGACACTTTCTGTTTAAAGCTGGCGTGCCGCTGGAAGCTGTCGTCGGCAAGGAGAATTCTGAGAACGCCAACAAGCCTAGAGCTAATGCTGACGAGAAGCTACAGTGTGGTGGCAGTATGAAGGTGACATCGGAGTGTGAGCAGACCACCCCTCGGCTCAAGTTGCTGCCTCCATCAAGTGCTGGCAGCTTCAGTTGCCGCCACTCTAAGCTGATGCCCGTGCTACCCATCTCAACAAACCTCGTGCGAGTTTCATCGGAACATTACTCAGAGTCAGCAAAGCGATATGTGACCAGCTCCGCTGCAGTGGTAGCACCCAGTCCCGCAGTGTCGACCGGTGCACCACGTATTAAGTCCGCCTTGCTCACTCCTTCATCCCGGCAGTGTTTGACCGGCGTCGATGGAACGTCACAGTTGCGCAGCAGACTGAGAGGCAAGCCAGTGAAACGCCTCCAGTCCCTGGCGTCTCCGTACCCCAATCATTCACCCGTGAACCCGCTGTCACCTCGACACGTCGCTACTTCCACTCACGCAACTGTTGCAGTGCCGTTTGACATCGACGTCTGATTTGCACGTTCTGTCTGGCACAGTTAACAAGTCTCACGCGATAGAGTAATACTGCTTGAAGTGTACGGTTGGCATATTGCGGTTGTCTCAGAATTCCTACTGTTAGCTCTCCTGAGAAACTTTAGTTCCTCATTTGTTCCACGTAATGTATTTCATTAATTGTGAAATGTTACGAATTATGGTCAAAACGAGTACAGCCATCCTGTTCTATTGTAAAATAAACATGTAAATGCAGTAGTCACTAATATAAACAGTACACTAATCTACAGGCAGGTAATTTCAGGTTTGTAATTGTGGTTTAATCACAGTATGCCGTGATGAAATCTCTAAGAAGTTATATTGAACGTTGTGAAACATGCGCAAGAAATATATTACACATTATGGCACAGTTTTATTTACTCTTAAGTTCCTAATGTACAGGGTGGGCCAAAAAGCTTGCCACTTTACTTTTGTCCATATTTTCGCCAATTATTGACTGATTTTAAAAATGTTTTCACTGGCACACTCTGCAGACAATTTGCAATAATGTGATTATTATAGATCACATCACACCGTGAATGCGTCTCGACATAAATGAAATATGCATATATAATGATAATAACAAGCAAATATTTTGATAAAATTGAAAAAAAGACACTTCAGACTAACATTGCAGCGAATGGTCTGTATGAAACTAGACTGAGTGGGTATAACACAGTTTAGTGTCATAAGAATCATTCATCGTAATGTTGGTCTGAAGCATTTTTTTCATTTACCTAAATTTTTGTTATTATTCTTAGTTTTTGCTTGCATTTGTATTTCACAAGGTAGTGTAGAAACACATATATTGTTTGGTGGGATCTATAATAATCACATTATTGCAAATTGTCTGCAGAGTGTGGCAGTCAGAGAATTTTTAAAATTGGTCAATAATTGGCGAAGATATGGACAGAAGTAAAGTGGCACGTTTTTTATGGCCCACGGTGTACATTGGTTTAGCCTATTTGTTGTGTATAAAACGAGTAATTAACTGCATTTTCTTACTGGCAGTTAAGCTTAATTGTTGCATTGAGGGTTTTGTCTTAGTTTTATCTTTTCGTTAATTTTTTGATATTGCACCATACATTAGACCTAGCTGGCTACCCATAATTTCTACCAGTGTGTGCATTATGCATATTTGCATCATGTAGAAAGTCATTGCATTTTGATATCATTTTCAGCAGCTTAGGGTGGTAACATTTGTTCTGACTTGTGTGGTACCTCTGGTGGCAAAGCATAGTAAGTTGGGTAATGTATAATTAAACTGTTTATCTGATTTTATTGCAAATTTCGCTGTGCGTTATTTGCCAATGCAGTGGTGATAGTGGGTATATGCTGTATTATACTGTGCTGCACACACTTGCTATTCTTACCTTCTGTGTGTATACGATACATAGGCCTACATGCATGATAGATGGGTTGTGTTAATGTGTTATGACAGCCAGATGTAGCGTAATCATGCAATGGCCTAGCCTATATTGCACATTATACCTTGCTACTTGAACGATTGTATCGGTTTTATGAACTATAATGATTTGTGATTGGCATTTTCTTATAGTATGGTGTATCTATCTATATAATATACTAATGTGGTGAAATATCGTGTATGTCAGCTACAGTTTGTTGCATGAACACACCGTGACTGTCTCATTGGACAATAAATTTACTGTATGTGACGCATATTATGTGTTGATTGATTACCTGTTAGGGAGCCAACAGGTTTCAAACTACCAAACATTCCAGTATTAACCAATTTAAAAATACTTCAACTAGACAGTAATGAGTTTGAAAAACAACAACAGTCAGCAGTACTGTGAAAGATTGTGCCACGCCATAAACATGTCTTGAAACCTGGTCAGCTTTTAGAGTAGCTAGTGAAAGTTACTTTTCTCACAAGCTGCTGTAGCGATGTGCTTGGAGTGTGAAGAGATCTTTAATGATCATTTAAGTGCAATTTTCTGCTGGTGGAAGAAGTTTGAAAGTAGATCGATATTTGATGCAGGCATAACAAGAACTCAGGCGCTTACAATTTTTCTGTGTCACTCTGTGCGAATGCATCAGTTACAGCAGCTGACAGCTGCGTAGTAGACGTAAGCAATAGTCTAACAGTTGCAGACCTTTAAAACATTTTGTCTATTTTTTATGCAAGCTAAAAACAATTCTTTGTTTTTGCACGTCTAAACTGAACATCCTGCTTTTTGTGCATAGCTTGATACGATTTTTCTACAGTAACTGTCAAAAGATGAGGGGCCTGATTCACAAAGCAGCTTAAGACAATTTTATGTACACAACTGTAATACTGGAGTTTCATTGGTAGGCTGCAATATATTTTCAGACTGAGAGAATGACGCAGCAGCGGCGCCAACTGGACTTACCTAACTAGACCTTCGTTGTTCCTACGGTCGGGAAAGTTGGAGAATTTTAATTTTTGGTCGTGGAAGGCAGCTGGTTTATAATTTACCATCAACATAAAAACTTTGTTATTGTAATAAAACAGCAAATATAAATGTACAAAACATCAGTTTTGGTGTTCATTATTGTCAGATAAATCTTTCAAAAACGCTAACCCTAAGCTTTAATTAACCCGAACCCTAGTTCTAATCCTAAGCTCTAAACACTGCACCATAATATTCACGCTAATTCTAGTTAGTAGCGTGCATACTGCATTTACTGTCATTCGCTAGGGAGCGACTGCGATTTTTCGTTTTGACCGGTCAGATAGCCTATAAACTACTTGACCGGTTGCCGGTCAAATAGTCGCCGCGAATTTTTAAAGTTCATGTCGATCGACCCATAGAATGCTTCTGTTTTGGACGCTAATTGTGTACTGTACAACGCACATGACAACCCGTATAATTGTAACACGTCTACAAAATGACTAGTTCAGAAAATAAATAACAAACATTACTTAGGGCCTACATAATTATACACACGGGCTTAATATTACGTCAATAATGTCACTTGAGACAGCCGTGCAGATCGGGTAAGTTTCTGCCGATATCTGCCCGCTGTCATAAGGTTGCCAACTATCCCGTCTTTCCTGCCATCAACTATTCGGACTTCCAATAGGCTGTTTTGATACCACATTCAGGCAAACGCTTTCCCGGGATGCTGAATGTCAAGTTCTTACTAAAAGTGGAAGAATGGCAAAAATGCACGAATCACGCATAGGCTTATTAAACCAACAAACACATCATTTGAACAAGCAATTACACTGATATCTATCAGGGCAAAATGTATAGCCTAACCAATAATTTTGGGTATACTTTCATTAATAGACCTACTTATTATTATGTAAAAATGCACCCAAATGTGTGCGGAGCTTAAAGCTCTCACAGACCCCTTAGTTGAAAAATTACAATACGGGGTTCCCAAGGAAGAAACTGGAAATACAGGGTGGAAGGAGAGAGAAAAAAGAAGAGGCTGTCCCGTATTTTTGGAAAATAATGTTGGCAAACTTACAGTTATGATGCAGGACTGGCATGACGAGTGACCAAAAGCTGTCGCTGATTAGTGAAGGCAATCAGTTAAAGGTAATTTAGCCTACGAGTAAATAGACCTAATGCGTCAAATTGTGAATAACGTGGAAAGCGCTCGATGCATAGAATGCATAGAGCTCGATGCATAATAGTAAAATTATTAAATACTAAAATGTTTTCGCACTTTATTGCTTAATAGCACGTAGGTTCTATTTAGTGGGTAAAAATTTAGTCTATGTCGCTGTTAACACACGTTATGTTGCAATCACCACAATTGAAAACAAAAGTTCTACGTGCATGAAAAGCTGCAGCCTGCGAGCAGCCTACAACAAAATACCTGCGTACTCGACAGCTAAGTAGGCCCCCTAATACTGATCATTCATAACTCAAAATTCAAGTGTGCTAACAGGCCTAAAAGGCAAAACCATTTTTCCCAGAGAATAAGTTGTCCGCAGCTAAGAACGAATTGTTCCAGGAAGGACAAACCACAAATAGACCTATTAATAAAATTAAAATTATCCTTCACAAGCTAAAATCCGACACTGCTGACAAGACCACATTAATTCGCAAAAAAATGCACATTAAGATGTGGAATTTTGACGTTAATTTCTGGAAAAAATTTTTTACAAGCATACCACCAGACCCCCGTACTGGAAAAGGGCTACGGCGTCCCTTCCCGGACAGACTCCACCCACTCGGCGCTCCGCACCTCCCACGCCTCGCTCAGGATATTTGGTCTCTCCACCTTACATCTTAGAGCTTTTTAGGCCTGGCAGCTAATGCATGCATGTCCTCTATACGTCGTTCAACTGAGGTATCATAAATAACAGTCTTGAGGTCTTTAGACTCAAAACAGCGCGCCAATGTTGCTACAGTGACTACAGAAGCTGGTCGACTTGCAATCACTGTCAGAGACACGCGTAATATCGACACACGACAACACTGCAGTCCGCAATCAATCAGTCAAATTCAGATCTCGACACGTCGTGTGACGGATGGTCAGCAGACGTCCAGATGTAATCCCAGCAGTGTTGATGATGCTGAAGTATTATTCACATCATCATCTTCTTCGTTGTCGCCGTCGTTGTCGTTGTTGTCGTTTTCGTTGTTGTTGTTGTTTTTGTCGTCTGCGTAGTAGTTGTCGCCTTCGTTGTCGTCAGTGGACTGATGCTGTATGGCCAGCAGCGTGTTAAAACATGTCGTTGTTGTCGTTGTCGTCAGTGGATTGAGACTGTGTCGCCAATGGCGTGTCGATGTCATCGAGCTCCAGGTAGTTGACGTCACGACTGAGCAGCGTTTCCAGCTGATGTCGCAGTCGCTCGAATGTCGGACGATCCGGAGGATTCTCGCACCAGCACTGAGACATCACGTCATACCTATACACATCAGCACGAAAAATGTCGCCTTCACGTATCAAAGCAGCAGCGGCGTCGTAGGTTAAAAAGGATAGGCGGAGCAAGAGTTGCAATTTTCCTCGACAGACAGAATTCCGACAGACACCTACAAATTTCCGACAGCGGGGATTATGGGTGCTCAAAATTTCAATTTTGCCCGAAATATACCTAAAATGGGGGTGGGGAATTTCAGCGCGAAATTTAGCATTTTCGAACGCAAATTTTCTGTCAGGAATAAGATTTTCTGACAGTCCCTCCTGCGGCCATATCGCCACAGCCAACCAGCAGCGTGTCCACCAGTACGCCACTGTGTTACGTGCTAGTAGTTTAGCTTAGTGTAAAAGTTAAAGCTTCAAAGGGTATGTGACTCTGTGAAAAACATCGCAAAACTATAGTGTCACCTACTATATAGGCAGTGTTACATATCAGCCAACACTAACAGACTGTGGAAATACACGTTCCGCCTTTATTCCAGACAAGCAGGGACCGGACGTCAAACTTATGACCCCTCAATCATCGTAAGTCTAGCGTTCTGACCATTACGGCACCAAGCCACCAGTCTATAGTTTGTACTCAGCAGCTATTTAAGACAATCGGCAATGAAGTATTACAACAGTACACTGACGAGTGACCGCAAAGTATTTACGATATATTGATTGATATTGATATATTATATTGAGAGGTTTCAGTAAGTGCGACGACTTACAGTTCGTCCGAGCAGTTTTTCGGCTGCAGCATGCGGTATCCTTCACACAGCAAGCGATAGACATCAGCCAGAGCGATGTTTGGGTACGGAGACGCACCTGCAGTAGAAAACAGTCGAACACATCGACGAGTGTTTATGTGCAGATCTGAAAACTAGTTTTTGACTCAAGCTGTCCATCACCGTTGTAGAAGTTGAGGGTGGTACATTAGACCAGTGTTTTTCAACCGGGGTTTCGCGGAACCCAAGGGTTCCGCGAACATATGCCAGGGGTTTCGCGGCTGGTCAGTAAAAAAAATTAAAGAATAACTTAGCGTGCGAAATTACGTCAAACCAAGCCATTAATGTGTAGCCCCCTACGCACTGATCATGCTTAGTTTCAAATTAGCGCCTCTAAAAGTCTACTTTAGCATGCAGTGTTGAATATTTTTCTTGTTGTTAACAATGTTAGAATATTTGTATTGAACATCGAACACTAATTTATTAGTGTCAGTATTATGAAATCGTGTGTTTATTTATTGAAAGACTTTCATTTCTTAAAACACTCTGCTTGAAAAATATACAAAGCTTCGCCC
>Ga0209367_1000701_pt1 | contig 36262 bp, 19 predicted proteins | sample WorMetLIZISLAND2_FD_187412 | JGI IMG/M metagenome (GOLD analysis project Ga0209367, IMG submission 187412) | Marine gutless worms symbiont microbial communities from Max Planck institute for Marine Microbiology, Germany - Olavius geniculatus... ... | reverse complement strand
TCTTTAGTCTTAAACTAAAGTCTTAGCAAAACTTGACCTCAACCATTGTGAAATATTGTGTATCAGTGTAGGCTTGCTAGTACCAGTACTGTGTAGTGTGTGATAAATATCAGATCATTATGAGTCTGTCATTGCCACTGTCTAGTCTATTTCACATAGTAGTCATGAAAGGCAAAGAATTTTTTAAGAGAAAATTTTGCGTTTTTATTTACTAGTTTACAATGATAAAAATCCATCTAATTGGGCTGTTTTTCCAAATTTGATGTTCCTTTACTGAAAAAAACTTTTTACAGAGCAGCCTGTTGTTTTTCTGATGTGTGATCTGATATTTTGAAAAATACAGGAAAAGTTTTCTTTGTCGTAATTAGTGATTGCAATCCCAGGATCTGGGATTAAAAATTTGTAATCCCGGGATCTTGTTTCGGATCAGGCTTACAGATTGGTCATTATTTTGGTATCCCCAATTGACTTATTTTATGCACAGGACCCCTACGAAAGGTATATCCAAACTGTAAAGAATGACAGTGACTGCCAAAATACAAATTTCCCGTAACAGCACCAAGTAGTACTCTAGCGCTCATAAAATATTTTATTCACCAGACGGTTAATATTCTTATTTCTGACATTTAATACGTGAAAAAGTACAATTTTAGCTAATTTTTGTAATCCCGAAATTCCGGGATTGAGATGCTGCCAATCCCGGGATTCGGGATTGGCGAAAACGGCCGGGATTTGGGATCCTGGGATTGCAATCTCTAGTCATAATGTCTGCCATCATGAAATGGTTATAACAGCAAACATATCAGCCAAGTAAAGGAAGTAAGTTAGTCTGGCTATTGGCAGTAGTTTAATTTTTTCATGAAATGCGTTAGTTAAGTATACAGTTAATGTTGGTATGATTTGATTTGATTTTTTTTCTAATTGAAGCATTATTGACAGTTAGTGAAGTGGCTATCGTGCTATTAGATGGCTATGATCTGTTTGCACGTAAATGTACTCTTTCTATTGACAATGGTTGACTGTTTTTTAAATATTTTGTTGTATTTCACTGCAGTGCATTGACTAACTGTGCGGTGTTGTGTTTCACTGTCGGATCACTCATTATACCAGTTATTGTACTTGTTCCTAACCAGTCATCTGTCGGATAGTTTACGTGTTCTTTCGCATGTAGCTGACTGTCGTGTAATTTGTGATGTTGTCTCCATTTGTGACAGTTAACTACACTATGACTGTTCTCCAGTAGACAGCATTATCACATTGATGACGGTCTGGAAGATTATTAGAACTACCATTATGTTAATTACATATGCACACGTATAATGGAGTTCTTACAATTTTAGGTTAAGCTCATTTTTGTGTTTTGTGTTTCTGTAAAAATTAAACTTTCAGTTTTTTTGTAAAGTTTAAACTTTCCGTTCCATTATTATGTGTTTGTGTGCATTCTGCCTGCAAAGGCCATCCCTGAAATGACCTATACTGTGTCAGGTGGGATGTTAAACCGTATTCACTCACTCACTTTATGTTTTAGGCTAATTGTATGAACGCTATTCAAGAGTTGAGTCTGCTCATCTTACCGATTTAATTAAACTCAACATAAGAACCACTGTATCAGACCAAATGTCGATCAACTCGACTTGAATCTACTCACAGCTTGATTGGTGAATTTCATCGCTGATATCTCCTGTCAACTTTTAAATGCGGATGAGTCGAGCATATTGCGCATGTTATGCAATAATTCATGCGTAAAATGACAAATTATAATAAAAGATCAAGACCCACTTGAAAAAAAAGTTTTACACTTGACCAACCCATGACGTTTACCAGCAGTTTTTGCTGCAAATTTGATGATCTTTACGTCGAAAAGATCGTCTCGCTTGTCTGCTTCGTGTTTAGGTTTACTTTTCATGACGTCACTAACGAATCAGAATCATCATTACTTGCTTCAAGTCAGTAACATCAAAATTGTTTCATGCAATGAAATTCGCCTGCGTGAGGATTTAAGTACAATCAGTGAGCTGAGTAGATTCAACTGATTGGAGATTTGAGTGGCGTTTATGCTCTTGGCCCTTAGTGTTCTGAATGATGTTTTGTGTTTCGTCGTGCATCAAGTGGCATTTGAGAACACTTCTAACTAAGTACCAGTTTGACATACTAATATTTTTGTAAATAAAGTCATGAAATAGGATAAAGTTGCAGTAGAGCTGTAGGTGGAATGCTTGTTTCATGTCGTTCTCATTGGGTGACTTCAATTTTTGATTTAGACTTTCGCTAAGTTTTTTGCTGAGCCTAAACTTTGGTCTAAGTACATACTTAAGTCATAAAGTGAAGTGATTTCGAAAGTTTCGTCTAAGTAGGTACTTAGGTCGAAGTTTTGGTCCAAGTCAATAGACTCAGACCAAACTTCGGTCGAAGTAGAGCAAAGTTCAGTCGAACTAACCTGGCTAAAGTTGGTTTGATTTGCATGGAAAAAAATAGCTTTAGCCGTTTGGGCTAAACTTTCACTGAGCCTGAATCCACTTCAACTTTTGACTTAAGCTGAGCGAAAACATGACGACTATTTAGTCCTATACATATGAATAGTTTAGTAAATTAAAGCAGTCTAGTATCAAAAAAATAAATGCCACGATGACTTTCCAGTGACGTAAGACATTACATAAAACGTCATCTGTGTGCATCTGAGTTAAATAAGTCCAAGCATAACTGGTTGATTCATTTCCCACAGGCCTAATTTTCCGTCATTTTTAATCGTTTTGGTCTAAACTTTGGTCTGAGTCTACTTAGTAAAGGATGTAAGTTAGTCCGGCTATTGGCAGTAGTTTAGTTGAACTTTGGTCTAAGTACATACTTGAGCATTCAGCTTTAGCTTTGGCTTAGTGAAAGTCTAAGTCAAAAAGTGAAGTCGCCTATTGTTGTAGAGAGGTTTAGGAAATAGTTGCTGGGACCACATCAGGATAAGTGTCATTTGGAATGTTAAACAACCAGCTCTGGGTGTAAGCATTGGCTTTAAGAAATGTCTTCAGGTGCTGCCTCAGTGCTAACAGTGCTACTGGTGTCACAGCTGTTTAAACGTTTTGTTCTTTTAAGTTTTATTAGTATATTAGTGGCTGAGCAAGCTAATGGTAGTTTTCAGTTGTTGGCAGACTTTTAATCAGTGTTTGGTCCATCCACATCATGCTGTAACTGAGTATAGTGTTTAGCTATTACATTAGCAGGTGCTGTAACCATTTTGCTGTAGATGTGTTTTGTTACTGATTGTAGTTGCATTAACGGGACAATTTGGATTGGTCGTCATGCATTAGTGTCAAATTCTACTACACGGACGGATGGACGAACAGACACAACATGTTTCCACATCCCAACTCTCGACATGTCAAGATGTTGGGATGCAGCAAAATGTTCATCCGTTGGTGGCGAATTGTTGTACAACATGATGTGTGTGTTCGTCCGTTCGTCCGTGGGTGATGCGTCTGTTCGTGTAGTGGAGTTTGACACTTAGTTGTGGTGTGAATTGTGTGAGAACAGATCTCTGCTCCGTTATAAATGTGGTGCTATCAGTCATCCAGTTTGAATTGTCTTGGCACCAAATTTTGCCTCATTGTATGGAGGAACTTGGACTTACACATCTGAGTTCGTCGACCACTGCAATATGTTCTGGTTGCAGTAGTGTATCACAAGTATTGTCTTGCAGTGTATCATTTGCATGTACAGAGATTTCCATTTCTTGAATCATTTCAAGTGTGTTCTGCATAACTTATGGTCCATCTTCTTCTTGTGTGCACTCAGTTACTTATGCAATGGCTCACAGCTGTGTAAGTGGTTATTTCTGCATTGAAGTTTGCTAGTGTGACTTGAAAACTTACAGATACATGATTTGTTTTCTTCCACCTGGCATAGCCAGGTTTCTTATAGATCACTTGTTGTATACAGCTCCATGTTGATAGGAATTTTGATCTACAACTCTGAAACCTGGACGCTGACAGGGAGACTAAAGAATAAGCTGCGAGCATTCGAGATGGGTTGTCTCCAGAAATACCTTGGTGTGACAAGAATCTCTCACATCAGAAATTCAGACATTGTGGACAGGATCCAAAGCCGCCATCTTAAATACTTCGGGCATGTAGTCAAAATGCAACCTTCCCGATGGCCACGCCGAGCCCTGTATGGTCGTGTTCACAAAAACAGACACCGAGAACGACCGAGGAAGTGCTGGACTGATAATATTTCGAATGATGAGCCTCTCAGTCACACAAGCAACAAGCAACACACGAAGCTGAGGACAGAAGACATTGGAGGAAATTACACGAGGCTGTCTGAGCGTGCTTAACTGCATCGCCAATGACATGACCGAGGAGGACTTGTTGTGTGATTTGAGTCTGCATCTGGGGGAGGGATGCCAGTGAATGCTTCAGTGGGCAGAATTTGGGGTCATGATGTTAATGGCTAATTGGCAGATATGAACAAAGATTGAATAGCACCAGTCATCAGTGAGAGAAGAGAGAATGAAAAACATTGCTGCGTTGGTGATCTTATCATATTGTTTTCCACATCAGAAGATCAAAAGACTGAACCCTGTCCACGATTTTATATTAATTTTTAGTTAGGAATAATTGTCCAAATGTCGATTGTAAATACTGCACAGTGTTAATGCACGCAAGGAGTTTTGCGATCATCACTGTAAGCCATATTTGTAAGTGCACCATGTTTGCAGACTTATAACAAACAGATACAGAGTATAAGAGTTCAAGCAGCGTTGGTAGTTTGTGCTTCTACAATCAGTAGACGTAACACAGCAGATCGTGTTGGGCAGGTATCAATGTGTTGAACACAGTTTTCCTGCTGATAAGTCACGAGCTATTGTAGCGTATTTTTACTTTCATATTTGTATTTGTATATGATCATGTTGTGTGTTCTAATACTGTGGTAATTATGGTAAGTGGTTTAGTTTGTCTGCTGTGACTGAATCGTCAGTACATATTTGTATTTGTATCTAGCTACGTGTGATGCTAACGTTAGTCATCTCGTTGATTGATTTTGCCTGTTAACTTTCTGCCCTCCCTTGTACATAGTTGTGCTCCGTGTAATGTGTAGGTTATATCATGTACTTCTGTGGCTGATTCGACCCCGTTTAGAGTTTGCCAACACCATCTGGTGATGATGATGATTATGGGTTTTCCAGAATGTCATGTAATGCTACTTCTGGATAATTTCGGTTTATCTGTCCTTGTAATTTTTACCTGTCAGTTTTGTTCCTTTTATTTAGGTTATCAAGCTATTGTTGTTTAACTACTAGAAGATTAACGTGCATAACTACTGATGATAAGTAACTTGCCATCAAATGCTCTTGTCAGTGAAGAAGCAAAATGAGTAACTTTGCCGATATATATGATCAGTATAAGGCCAAAGCTCATGTCCGTGATGTGCATGGTGTTACATTTCAAATTATTTAAACATAAATGGGTTACTGAAAAGGTGCATTTCATGTAACATAACCCACAAATTTGAAAAGAGATTGTAATGTTAGGTTTTTTTGCAGCACATTATATTTGCCATGTCATTTTTTAAGCATTACTGGTTGACCACTTTTTATGGAGGCGTTTTCATGTCAGCTTTTGCAGTTCATGTCGGTTGCAAAATGTGTGAAATTAAACTTTGTTGCATTAATTAAAGCTTTATTGTGTGCGTGTGTCTGTTTGTTAATGACTTCTGAATGTTGAGTGTGAAGATTTCATTGTTGTTGATGACACCGAGATGTTGTCAGTGGATTCTGTCGCTTGAGACGCTGGCGTGTGTAACATTTTGCTGTCGTGGATCTGTTACTGAGAAGCTCCATACTGAATGTCGATTATTTAGATCAACACTGGGTGCGATTCATTTTATCGTTGGCACTTTCTAGCTACTTGAGGCTCAGTCTTCTAAATTTTTGTTATCCGACAGACTCAGAATGCTGTCGGTGTTCTTGGGATTTTGGAACTTATGAGATGAAAAGGGTTTTGGCTTGGCTGCCAGGAAGGGGAAGGAGAGGGATGGTAGGTGAAAATTGAATGAGAGGAACTGCTTAAGTCCTCTAGAGCTCTGTACTGCGCTACCGTGCCTGTGATGTGATTGCTGTATATATTGAGCGGACGAGATCAAGTTAACACGTGCTGGCTGTTGTGCTTGTTGCATGCCACGCTATTGATCGCTGGTCTTAACATTTACCAGGACAGCTTGTTCATGATTGATGACTGATATTTTATCACAGCGTCTATGGTGTGTTGTTTTTCTGCGCAAAGCAAACAATTAGGCATTCTGGTACTCTGATGCACACATTGGCATCACTAACCTACTGTGCGAATTCGTTACTGATTTAAATTCACGGAGTCCGGTTGTTAATTTTAGTTGAAATCGCGAAATAATTGTCATCAAAGTGAACTTCTTTGAGCAAGATAGAAACGGTGATGATATTAGTAGGGCCACACGGTGCTAAGCCAAAGCCCAATCTAACAAGGCTATACGCTCAGCATCAGCATCTAAAATCTGGTTGACTTGCTGGCGTCATGTAAGCCATAATTCGTTCTTCGGTGTCAGCAGTAAGGATGTATAAACTAAACTGGTGCTCAAATTTCATCGCTGGGTATGTTAACCTTAAAGTGGTATATTGTCACCACATAATCAGGCATTGAGCATCAAGACGAAAATGTTGGGCTTCAAGGCCAAGACCAGGCTCTAGGGTAATTGTAACTTAGAAAAAACGTTTTTCCAAAAAATTCCACAAAAGTTGGTAAATTACCTAAAGCCATAATGTGGATGTCGTACGCACATAATTGATAAATTTCATATGGTTTGATTTGCCAGACGCAGCTGCACCTGTTGCAGACAAACAATATCGTATCTCCCTGCAGACCATTGTTTTGGAATCGTGCAGCCGATAGGACTTGTAGACTGGACTGGAAAGATGGTCCGAAAAAACTAGGTTTTAGGTTTTTTAAAAAATCTTATAAACCTCAAAAGTACAATTTTAGGTTTTTAGGTTGTTGTTTGTTGTGAAATTCATAACATATTTTTTCATATTTTATTCGTGATTTTTTATGACTTTATCTTGCTAGGCTTACAATTTATAGAAAACAGGGTGATTATGTGACGGACAGCTTGTATAAGATAAAATGTTTTTTCTGGGTCGTAATTTTGTTTACGGTGTTCATCGGACACTAAAACAAAAAAAAACTTAAAACCAAAAAAACTTTCTTTAAAAGCCTAGTTTTTTCAGCCCTGTTTGTATTGAGTTTGACTCAATTTTTGAAAAAGTCTATCTGACAATTTTACTGAAAGAAGGTCAACTTCATCTTGTGACAAACTGTTCTCCCGTTAATAACACCACTGTATGGGAAGAGCGAAGCGCGACACGTTGTGAGAACTGAAGAGGCACATTGCAGTGCTACTGGTAGTGGTCCTTGACGAGTTTCAAACTGTGACCTCTAGTCCTGCTGTGACTCGCATTTACGAAAGAAATTCATTCATGGAACAGCTGTGAACCCCTTGAACATTTTGAACATTTGTTCTCTGTTGCGTCTTTCTTCTATAGAGACCACAGACCCAGCTACCGAAACCTTTTATCACATGGCAGTCCTCGCATTCGAGTCTGCATGCATGGCTACAGTACTGTTAAGGCGAGAAGCGTTCACTTGTGCCGAGTTGCAGGTAGGCCTGCCAGAAAATCAGTCACCAGGTACGGTAACAGAACGTCAGCTCCATGTGGCAGGATGTCTTATAGCGTGTGTTAGATAATGACATTTTAACATTGCAACGCAGTGGCCGTCACCAAGTGGAACGGCTATAGAAGCGTCGTTATAAAAGATGTTCTACAAGACCGGTTCACTTGACGTCGTGGTAATAGGCCGGTCACGCTGGCGACCGCCTGCCATCCTGCAGTGTTCACCTATGGTGCAAGGGAGGATCGGAGTCGAAGTTAAGTTAGTTGCCGGAATATATCGACAGATCGTGACACGGTGTATTTGGTCAGTAATTTCATAGACCGTTGGTGTCGGTTGCTGCGTACATGCGTGCTAGCTGTAGGCCTACTGGTTGCTGATGCAGGAGGCTACTGCACGGTGGTGATGCTATCGACTGACTGCACGCAGTGTTGACATCACCGTCGCAGCTGCAGCAGTCACGCTCGCACTTGCTACACGTGTCCCGAGTCGTGTCGTCCTATCACGTGACTTGTCTGTGACGTCATCGTCCACGCGCTCATCGCAGACGCTTGTAATGGCGGCGCCGGCGGCGGCAGTTATAGTTGGCGCTCTGTGACAGATCTAATGTCTGAGTGACATTTCGTCAACTGGATTGACTCGCACTTTGCGCTGCTCGATGGTGAGGGGAAATACGCAGATGATTAGTACACTGGTCATTGGTCTGAAAGGTCAGACGCCTGAATGGTAACTGATCCAGCTTAGATGTTGGTGTGGTTTTTAGTGCACAAATGCGTTAGGTTGGCGTTAGGGTCGGGATTAGAAAAAGATAATCTGACTGTTTTATGAAGCTTGAGTTTTACTCGACGGTTATATACTTCTGACTTTCGGACCAGTGACCAATAACCGGTATACAGTGGAAAGATTTGAACGGGTTGTTTCGGTTCGGGTTTTTTCTGCTTGTAGCAAATGTAGACCTAATCCGTTATCTGTCGAGTGTCATAGTCCACTGCACTAACCATCGCTTTATCGTTTTTTCGTTTCTGTCTAAATTTAGAGATAAGTGATACAGACGGTATTGCGGGAAGGTTTGAAGATCATGCACGTGAGCTTGAATTACAAATACGTCAGACGAAGACGGTTCACAACAAATCGTGACTGCCTCGTCAAACGGCGCAGGCTGGAAGAAAAGCAGAGAGCAGAAAAAGAAGACGGAAAGCGATAGAGGTCTGAGAGCAGCGCGTGAAGTGTTGCGTGCGGCGATGCTATGTCGGATGCTGACGACGTTGATTACAATGACTCTAATGCCGTCTTCCTGGACATCTCTGCTGGCGGTGCCGCAGACAGACAGCGTCCGGCGCCCGGTCCAGCTGGTCTCCTCGCGGCCACTCCGACGAACCTACCTCGGCCGTGGTCTGACGGGACGCGTCGAGTGTCCGGCGGAGGATGACCCACCACATCGGCTGGTAATCTGGACGAGACGCGGACGGGTCATCGAGTACACCGGTGAGTCGTCCAGTGAGCGTCGGCTCAGCGTCGAATACGGCGGCACACTGGTGATCAAAGACGTACAGCCTTCCGACGAGGGCGACTACCGCTGTACGCTGTATTCGCCACAGGACGACGTCAAGCGACTGTCGTTCGTCATCAGAGTCAAAGTCCGAGGCCAGTACAAACGCCATTCATTTTTCTAGCACTAGCGGCAGTGCGTTAATTTGTAGTCTTTAGCTTTTTAGTAGTATAATATAAATAATTATGATAGGCACTTTTCCGTCCGACTAGTTCGCCACGGCAGTCATATTACATTGCTTAGCTTAGGCGAAAATTTTTTACCCTCGAGAATCGATAGTATGATATATGATATATGATAGTAATAATTATTCTAAATATATACCATCATTACTATTAGTTTTATTATGTTTATATATTTTTTAAAATGTCAGGCGTTTTAAATATATTGATAAGTTAAATATGCATAATTCACGTCTGCGCTTAAACTTGTGGCTAGCGAATTAGGCTCATAGTTTAACTTTGACGATTCGCTAGGATCGGACGTTCTTTTTGGCACGATTTTCGGCGTCAGGCAATAATGGATTCTATGTCAAATAATCGCGTGTTAAAGTTCTCTCAGTAGATTCGTTTACTTTCGCTTAACGTTATCGAACACGTCTGCGCAGGGTGGCGACCGCTCATAAGAAAAGATTGAGTTTTCTTTGTCGGCACAAATCTATATATCATACCAACGCATTGTCTGCTTTCCGTGATTCAGCTGTTAGACGCACAAAGAATGTCAGTCGAGTGCTAAATCATTTCCTTCTGTGTGGCGACAATACAAACCCAGTGTTCTCTGGTTTATAGCTGATTGGAATCGTAGACTAAGCTGTCACAGAAAACTGACCGACGCTGAATTATGATTTTTACTTAGCAAAAAATGTAAACGTTGCATTACGTGGCGAAGCCTTGGACGATCTTTAAATGGTCTTTTGCATAAAAGTCATAATATTCTTTATGAATTTTGGTTTAATGTGTCTTTTTTTAATAGAGTATTATCGGTTGGTACTAGAAAATGTTAATTCGTCAAATGACATACGTCCATAACTTGGTCAAATATTATTCTATTTACAGAATGTTAAAATCATTTTACTGAAACTATTGGCAGTGAAGTTGCATTAAGATAATTGCTTTAAGTGTGAATTATGTACGCGTGTTGTAATTATTGCTAACATTTTGGGGGAAAAAGACGTAGGCCTGCATAAAAATGTAATGGTTAACTTATTCGGACCATTTCATTGTCCGTTAGCTGCCAGTTTTAAGTACGGATCGTCTGGTTATATATTAAGCTTTCATGACAGCGCGTACAGCTTGGACTGGGTACTCCAGCGGTTGTCGCATCGCACGATGGAGTTGAATGCTACGCAGTTGGCGTAGCGAATCGCGGGAGTGTCTCGTTTGGAGACTTGCAGCAGCAGCAGCAGCAGCAGCAGCAGCAGCAGCAGCAGCAGCAGCAGCAGCAGCTGTTTCCATGGCGCCCGTTGCGGACGGACGATTGCTGCTGATGATGCACACGCTGACGTCAATTTAGTCTTTCTTCCGCGCCACTAGCTACTGCAGCATCACGCCGCCTGCCTCAGATGCTTATCTTCCAGTCCCCGGCACGCACCAAGCGTCCGCTTATCTTTATGGACTTTTTTCTGCACTGCAAGTTGATCATAATCACGCGCGCGACGGCTAAATTGTTATTTATTTGCTGGTACGCATGGGGCAAGCAGTGGACGACGGCACAGCAGTATAAGTCAACAGTCGGCCAGTGTTCGATGGCTAAGACGCAATTAGCAGCACAAAATTCTTCCGTCAATCGACTCAACAGTGCCGCGGTGCAGACTGACGACTAGTACGGCAGAATCCTCTTCTGTAATGAAAGAAAAGACCATCTGTAAGCGTAGGCACGTCCAGGTCATTTGTGTGACAACGAACCTCAAGTCTGTCACTATTGGGCCGGCGCCTAGTGGCAGCAGCGATCAAATGGAGCGACTAGTGCTAAATCGTGCCGCCACCAACTCAATAGACCTGCAGTGGCATTGGTCCATTGTCTGTGATCGTTCAATGAACCGACCACACGCTATTAACCCTTGAACCGTATAGCCCTTAACTACTAGACCCTGAAATATTAGCCACAGCTACCATTCTACCATTGCAGACCTACAAGGACCCCCGCGCGTATAACCCACGTAAATGTTACACTTACACTATTTAGGCTTAATGTGGACTTATTTTATCAGAGTTTGGAACACTGAAATCATCCGAAATCACCTACGGATTTCACTTCACTGACACTATCAGAACACGTTACTAAAAAACCTGTGTTTTATTATTTTTTTCAGATTTATAAACTGTCATCGTCATCATCATTAGCAGCATAATGTTCGTCTGACAAACTGTTGACTCACATTATGCAAAAAACACTAGATTACACAAAAAAGAGTGAAAAGTCACACGATACAGCAAATAAGAACGGAAGAGTAATTTTTGACTAAAACAATTTGTAATAATTAGTAGCAGTTTTCAAGCAACGACATGGTGATAAAGTTATTGTCGTCATAATTTATTTTGCACAGTACGAGCTCTTTATTATGATATTTCCTTCAAGTTTAATTTCGTTGTCTGCAGTTGAGGTAGAGACTAGCTGATAACGCAATGTGGCCTATAATTAGAGTCTGGGCTATTAAAATCGCCGTTGCGCTGCAGATAGGGTTAAGCTGAGTGACCATCGGTTCGTCGAGCGATCGACGGTCGGCGACCGAGGGACCCCCAGTAGATCGTCAATGAAGCGGTCAGACAGGATTAAGTGCTGTAGCAATGAACAAACTTGCAGACTTATTCGACCTCAGAGACGCCTGTCACTGCAAACGACTCACGGGTTACTTCCATACACAGAGTTCAGCCATATAGGTTCAGGGCAGAGAAGGACACTGACCCACAGAAATTGTCTATAGCTGAGACACAATGCATTTAATTAAGGCCTGCTGATATTGATCTATATTTTTTGCTGCAGGTCCTGCATTTTGCTTCTATACATTTTGCATTTTCATGTCCGTAAAACCGAGTTACTGGAATTTTCAAAAGTGATAAATTAAGCAATTTGCATGCTATCTTATGGTATCAGCGTTTCACTGAGCTAACGTGATAGTGAATACGGAATTATTCTACATGTATATTACTGGACCACATTAAATGGGCGACGACGAAATTTGCAAGCACCAGTACCGCACACAGGATTTCACAATGGACGGAGTTTACCTGCCCGCCTTTCCTTTTTTATTTTCTTACCTCTTCCTCTCATTTCTGGGACGTTTTCAGCTAGTGGCTAACTTGATCGACTTAGAAAAAGACAAAGAAGCCTAAGGTTAAATTAGTAGGCCCAAAGTCGTAGGCCTACGCTTCGTCGGGTAGTCGACAGGCGGTATCAAATGGATACGTAGAAAGGAATCCACACTGTTCAAGTTCTTCCTATGCTACACCAGCAAACGGTATTACACTACTGTAATACTGAGAAAAATTGGCTTGTGTTTTAGTTGTTTTTATTTGTATCTCGTTGATACTCGCAGTCGACCATCCGTCGAAGCGATAGACGACTGTATGTCATTAGTTTCTTTTCGGTTTTTTTCGCATGTGGAAAATGGGTCGGATCTACTTCTCCGCCAGTCCCTATAGGATTCCTTCATGCATACATTCATGAGAGACAGAGAGGACCCGAAGATGCTGACGACGTTGCAGGAGACTTGTAGTGGTAGATTCGGTGGTTGTGGATGCTAATGGCCCAGTGATTGATGGCTGTATCTTGCTACTCGAGTTGGTCCAGCGCTGAATCTGTCTAGCTTCTTGGCACCGGTTATTACAAGCGCCGACTTTTTTTTCCTTGGGTACTAATTGGTATGTTAGTGTTATAAATTATGTACTCCACTTTTCTCCACTTTGCATAAATATCTATAGAAAGTTTCTGCTCAAAAACACGAATGTTTGTCTTGTAAAACAAAATCGTCAACTAAATACATTAAATGTAACAGTACATAGGCACCAGAGAGCGTAAGTTAAAGACTCAATTTTGTAGCCGACCGTACTTAAGCAACGGTCAAGTTTATTGTACGGTTGTCGTCTGTCTGTCTGTCCGTCTGTCCGTCTGCCTGTTTGTAACGGATGTATTGTGGCTAAGCTTCAAGTCGTAAGGTAAAACCTTTTGCACGAATAATTAGCTATGTGTCTTTAATCTAGGCATGCAAATGTCAGCGATCTAGTCAATTCAAATTCAAGGTTGAATGGAGGGGGTAGGAAAATATGCGCTTTTCAACGGAAAGCTGGCCATATCTCGGAGATACGGCCAAGGTTACTGTTAATCACTAATAGGAAGTGGCATACGCCATGTCAGTTGAAATGAAAATCATTGACATTGAATGACCTTGAAGGCCGTTACGCGCTATTGTGTCTAAACGATGCGACATAGGGTCAAGGTTGCTATTGATTACTATATATATAATAAAAAGTAGCATATTGGCTTTCAAATAACATAAACATCATCGACCTTGGATAACCTTGAAGGTCAGTTCTGCAACAGGAACTGTATTTAGCGCGTCTTCCCTAGCAAGGCGTTTTTATTGTGAAAAAATTGCGAAAGCTGCATCCGATATTTGCATTGGTTATTACGAATGTAGCTATTTAGGTCTCGCCTGGATAACCACGTCTGTTATACTAGCGTTGATCGTGGCTTTCGAGAGCAGCGTTCTGTTAACATAGCGTGCATGGAACTGTGTCACTTCTGAGAAATCGCCTTTTCTCTGTGATTGGAAATTGGACGTTGGGTTTCGGACGTATGCGGTACGGTCGGCTTGCGATCACTTGCGTGACGGACGGTCAATTGCCGGTCATGTTCAACATCTTCACTGCAATCAATGATCGAGACTAATCTTTTTCAAAACTGTCTTAGTGTGTGAGCTATGAAAAGCATGTATGTTTCTTTTTATGCGTCACTCTGTATATGTTATCGTTCTGTCACGCTGATAGAACGAACGACGCGTTTAATTCACAATCACGGTGAGTCTGGCAACTGAAACACGGTACAGCTTCTGGGTTGCTGTCGCCTGTATGAAGCCGTTGACTTGCACTAAACACTGCTAAGTGTTAATTAAACATAAAAGCGTAAAAATGAGCCACAGTTATAAGGTGTAGAAGTAAACTTGTACTAAAACAATGATGACCAAAACTGTTGACTTTTTAATAGTGATTTTTGTCTTTTAAACAAACGGCCATGCAATATGTCAGCTGCACTGTCAGTTCTGTCTGGGTGGGTGGCAATTAACATTCACGGCACGGTCGTCTTCTCCGACTCTGAAGAGCAAAGTGCCGGATCCGGGCGACGATCAATCAACTGCAGCTCTCATCTCAGTGGGTAATAGGCTAATAGCGATGAACTCGTAACCGTGAACTGCGCGAGCAAACGGGGACCCAAGGGATTCTGGAGTCTGGATCAGTTAACGATGTAAAACACACTTCACAGCAGCTGATGATGACAGCTTGCGGCCGATGTCACATTAAAATGTCTCCTGTATAAAAAAAATCCACCCGGGGAGAGATAATCACAGATTTGATATGTCTCCTTTTTATCAAAAAAACGCAGGCCCTTTAAAAGTCTTTCCACTATAGGATCGCCCCAGAAATGTCTTCTCCGGCCGACAACTCACCGGCAAAAATCCGACCCGCCTGGGCAGCCGCCGGCCGGAGCGGATTTTTGCCGGTGAATTGTCGGCCGGGGAAGACTTTTCTGGAGGGGGATCCTATAATGGAACACCGGCAAACTGCAGTGCAGACACCGGAATCTCATCAGCTGCCGTCGACGACACTCGTGGAGACCTGTACTGCTACCGCAACATCAGCAACCGCTGTAATACCCTGTAATCAACGCGTGACCATACCTTAATTGCTAACTGTATTACACTACTTTACTGACTGCGTTAGGAAGTCATCAGCGTACATCACGATAATAATTATGAACGAATAAGAAGTCGTCCGTGGACTGGAATTTTTAACCGACCGTAATTACGTAACGGTCGAGCTTATGTACGAGTTTTCGTCTGTCCGTCTGTTTGTTCGTCGTCTGTAACAGATGTATTGTGGCTAAACGGTAGACAGTAGGGGAAAACTTTTTACACGAATAATTAGCTTTATGTTTTAGAGCTAACTGTGCAAAATGTTAGAGATTTGGTGGAAGGCAAATATTTTAAAAGTCGGGGCTAAATCGAGGGGATAAGAAAAATACGCGTTTTAACGGAAAACTGGCCATATCTCAGAAACGGTGGGAGATACAGCCAAGGTTACTATTAATACTAATAGGAAATGATATACGCTCTGCGAGGTGAAATGAAAATGATTGACTTTAGATCACCTTGAAGGCCATTACGCGCTATTGTGGCTAAACGGTGCGAGATGGGGTTCAGGTTGCTATTGATCACTAATAAGAAGTGGCATATTGGCTTTCAAATGACGTGAAAATCATCGACCTTGGATGACCTTAAAGGTCATTGACAACCAGTACGGTTGGCTATCTTAGCGACAGCTGGGCTTCTTGTTACTGCTGAGTGACTATTTAATAGCCGTCGCGTACACACTTCGCTTATCAACGAGTGCCAGAACTAATTCGAAAAAAATGTAATTATAATTAGCTGGTATCTGCTAAAGCGATATGACAGCGTGCAGATAAATTGGTCTTATTCAATTTGACTACTATAGCTAAACAGTTTTGCCGAAATCACACTGCACGAGAACTAGTTTAAAAGCGCATACATAATAATGCTACAATCGTCCGAATTACTACCTGTTCGGTGTTCTTATCAACAGCAGTTAGCTAGTTAACAAAATGTAGTCTTAACTACCAAGCAAATTAACAACCAAACAAATTAAAATCACAATTAGAACAATAATAAATTGGCCAACTAATCACGACTAGCATTAGCTCCAGTCATGTGCTAATTAATTTGAATTGCTATATATTGGTAGTTTTCTAATCAACTGGCAATCTAATTTAATTGCTCAACTTAATTTCTCGCCACCGCGGCCCGTCGTCGCCGCAACGGTTGCCGCAACGTAGTGCCTACTGCGTCACTTCATCAGTCTGCACTACAAAGGTAATGGGGTGTTTACACGATCCAGCAAACGTCCAGCAAACTTCCAGCAAATGTATTTAAAACACACGTGAATTGCTGGACGTTTGCTGGATCGTGTAAACACCCTACAAAGGTAAAGGTAAAGTCCAGCACTTGCTATAGCGCTTCTTACATGAGATAGACTCAAAAACAGAAGTGCTTCACAATCTTGGAAGTGGTAGCAAATTGGCATAAGCTAATGATACCGCAGCGCAGTATGCGGCCATCCATTGTCCACCTAACAGAACAATTGGACCCGCGGTTTGCAGTTAGCAGACATACCACCGCCCCAATCAGCCGCACTAGGCCTTTACCCCGTAGTCCGAAAGCTACTACTCATTTCCCATTTTACAAAGAATAGAAGGCTAAGTTGGCCTGAGCACACAGTAGGTTAGCAACTTGCTCAAAGTTGCTTGCAAATGACGACAGTGAGAATCAAATCGTAACCTGAAAGTTACGAGTCGACACTAACCACTACATACTTACACTTGCACATTACACAGGTAGGTCTGAACAACTTGCCCACAGTTGTCGTGCGGCGCTTGCTGGATTGAGTAAACGAGTGCGCAATTGCGAGCTTATACCATTATTTTGTGACAGTGTTGTATCGTACTTAAACAGCGCTCATATCGCGTGCTTTGTGACGCACGACTGCAGCCAAAAGTTTTGAACACAGTACCAATGCGAGCCGAGTGTGGCTTAATTAGTATTTGCCGTTAAGTACGGTATTTCTTATGTTTCGCTTTTGGTTTTTTTTCCGGCTAGCTTTCTTGTATTTAGCGACACGTTTTGCAAAATCAAAACGACAGCAAAAGTGACAAAAGTGACAATGCACGCCGCTGACCCAATTTTCATTTTTTTTCAATATTTGTGTGGTTGCAAGTTTTCGTCTGCATGCGGTGCGCCTGTCTTCGTTTAATGTCATTCCCGGTGGCGTTTTAAACGGAAAACAGTAAAACGTATAAATTAGCCGCATTCATTGTAGCATTAGCTACCCTACTGCACACAGGCTTAAATTGCAAACAAGTTTTTCACGCGTCAAGAAGAGCTAGGATAAACGCCAGTCGCACGGCTATTTCACAGTCGACTATGGCTTTAACTTATTAATGACTATCACCTCGGCTGTAATGGGCCTGATCTGTCACTTCTGCTGTCCAAACACTATTCGCTGACCGCCATTTGCGCCAACAAACACCATTGCAGGTACATCATTAAAAGGTCAAATTGATTCATAATTGGATTTTGTCAAGACGAAACAGCTAATGCGTCTGAATCTTTATTTAGACAGCGAAGAAGGAAGTTTTTAATCTCTGCGAGCTTATTGACGTATAAACTATTGTTCACTGAAGTTGAGGCACATAAAATGGTTCAACAAGCCGCATTATGACTGAACGTTTGTTTTCATTAAAGCAACGTCTTAACTTTTCTACAAGTTTTTTTAAAAGCAGCAGTTAAGCTGTTTGTAATCGTTGTAGAAATATCTGCAGGCAACATCCGCGAATCCGAGCAAGCACGTCATAATACGAGTGGACCCTGCACGCACGTAATCAAAAAACACCTCGCTCAAGTTATCTTTTGAGGAACTGTACCTATTAGGCTCTAACGCCATTTGCAGCATTGAGACGGAGGGACGCGCGATTAGGCCTACACCGCATCAGTAAATTCTATTTATTGCAGAAGTTTTATATTTAGTAGTCAATTCTGCTGTGCTGGTTAATTGTTTAGTAATGAAATAAATTCACAACTTGTCGCAGAAACGATCTTCGAATGTGTCGCAACTCGGTGGTGAAATCGTTGGGCGACAAGTTGCAGAGGCTGATGTGACACGTGATAGATGTAGGGAGCCGTGGAATCTATTTAATCATTCAGCGCAGCGCTCAGCGACCAAATGATTCCTAGTACTCTGGCACCGCAATAGGTTACCGCTGCGTGACTGACGTAGTGCAATATTACGAGTGCACACGGCAAGCAAAGAACATTTCAGCTACATAGTATCCCTATGTACCGCCTTCGTGGCGTTTGAATGAGTAATTAGGCCGACTTCGCACTCACGAATGCTGTTTGTACTTGGCTGTAAAAAGCACGGTACAAGGAAGCAATGCAGCAAGCGATAGGTCTATGCGATGATGTGTCGTTACAAGGGTATACGTACTGTGAACAACACACTCGGGAGTGTCAAGTGCTTCGCGGTATTGGCTCGCTCGGGCAAAGTATTACTTCTTGATTTCTTCACAGAATAACTCTGACATTTGATGCATTTTTCGTTGTGCTTGCAATGCAATAATCAAGTACGTAGCATGGTTTAAAAAGTTACATTTTACGGTAGTGGTTTAGAGTCACAGTTGCTATTAATAACCGATAGAATGCATAGTATGCGAGGTCTCGATTGGTGTAAAAGTGGGCTGGTGACATGAACGACTTTCGACGAATGTTCGCAGATTGCGGGATCGATGCATTGCTGCAGCTTTGCTTCAGCTGAGCTTCTTGCAGTTTAATGGCGGAATGTTTGCAGTCGTGACGTTTATAATGAAAGCTTCTGCTTATAAATCGGCCGTTAGTTGCTGGTATACTTGTACTTCTGCTGTCGCCGATGATGCGCAAGAAACGGCGGATTACAGTCTGAAAGATCTACGATTACGACTACAATTACGACGCCGGTGTCCCATTATAGGATCGCCCCTACGCCGCCAGAAAAGTCTTCCCGGCCGACACTTTACCGGCAAAAATTCGCCCCGCTCCGCGGCCTCCCGGGCGGGACGTATTTTTGCCGGTAAATTGTCGGCCAGGGGACACTTTTTGGGGGATCCTAAATGGGATTTTTTTATGGGGCCGGCGATAATTTGACAAGGGAGAGACATATTAAATCCGTGATTATCTCTTCCCGGGCGGATTTTTCGTTGGGGAGACATTTCAATGTGACACCGGCAGCACACACAGCAGTCGCACGCCAACGACGACAACGCAGCGCCAGCCGGCTAGCATCCGACCGAAGCGCTCCTATTGCCTTTCGTCTGTTTACGACGAGCAGACGAGACGACAGAATTCGCCGCTAGTAAACACGTTTATTTAACGCTCTAATCGTAAACGAGCTGCGGCGGCAGCAGATATTACAGACAGCAGCTGAGCTGACGCACGTGGCGACCATCAGTCCATTCACTCACGCGTGTTTAATCAGTAGTGAGTTGTTGACGTCGTGCATCCCGCTTTTTACGTCGCAGCCTGATATAGCTTTTTGACGGCGTTGTATGTAGAATGCGACTCAATATTAGGCCACTATTATCGTAGCTTAGATATGTGGATTTTATCAGCAACAAAACACAATAAAAAATTAAAACAGACATCGAGCATAAATAAAAAAAAATAAATATTAGCATAACTAAATAAAATATACAAAAAATAAAAAAATGAAAACGGACAATGGGATAATTACTGTAGGAACATGATTTTTTTTTCCAAATTTTAACTTCATTTAGTATGACGAAAAACGTTTGCAGTTTATTATACAAGATGACGCATGAAAATGTAGAAGATACACGTTTCACCAGCGATTGGACGGTTTTGGAAACGAATTATCTGGATCATTGCATTGAAGGCTGGTTACGTTGAACACGATTCCCAAAACCGCCTGATTACGTGATCTACGTAAACCGTGTATGCTCCACTATTTTGTGCGTCACCTGGTATATAGCAATATCAACTTTGTTTATATATTTTATAATTACTATCGGCACTGATCGCGCTGATACATCATTCAGCAACGACAATATACGGTGCGGGCTCCAAGTCCTTCCGTAACCGGCGCGAATCGAAGTCAACTGCGTGTCGACCATGGCAAAATGACTCGGAGATGGAGGCCACCCGCGAAGAATGGTCAACTCATGCGTGTGCAATGGCGCAGCTCATGAATACGAAAGCTATACGAGGGATTTCGTACGTATACGATGTCAGCAGAGACGTCCTGCGACCGACTTGGACCTACCGAATGTAACTGCGTACCGACTTTACTAAAGGCGCGCACAGAGCGACGTAACTGAACTGAACTGGCGTGGTTTAGTTTTTGACGAAGTGACCAATTGGCAACCAGGGCGAGCTTATTTGTCACTGGTTGACACCATTCTATGGTGCCTAGTGTAAAGCATCACTGCGTGCCCATCGGTCAGTTCGTTAAAAACAAAACTAAACCGTGTCAGTTTTGTTCAACAGTTCAGTTCAGTTACGTCACTATGTACACGCCTTAACACATGTCCGTCGTGGCGACACTGCGACCACACATACCTAGGCCTACTGTAATGCCTAGCGTCTCAGCTGCTTCGGTTTGCCGATCGTCTCAAGACAAATGGAACGTTAGTCAGTATGTCGCACCGGACGTCGTAGAATCTCAGCAGCATCTCAGTATTTGTACGTGTTTCAGCTGTCGCTCTGCTTGCACGGCTGAGTGGCACGGCTACAGCTTGGACGATCGACGATCGCCTGATGAACAGCGCAACACTCTCCCATGCTTGTTCAGCAGCCGTCCTGTAAAAAGCTGCATCTAATTTTGCAGTCATAGACACCGGCATATATGGACAAACGAGAGGGGCACATTCTAGAGAAAACCTCAAAAATTTACGCTATATTTCTTGTTACAAAGCTTGTGACTTTAAATGTGAAAATGTCAAAATGATCGCAGCCATTGTTACACGTAAAAAGCAAAACACTTTGCGAATCGACGCACGTACTGCTGACAGCAGTTGCAAGAAAAGACGCTCATGCGTTTGTGACTCTCTATTTTGTAAAAGGGGAGGGGGCTTTTATTTACCACTTACCAGGTTCTATATTCTTCGATTTTGCATTTGTCCGATCTCTAATTGCCCAAGCTTGCATTTTCAAGTTTTCAGTTAGCGCTGGTCATTCGATCGTCTCTAATAACGTGATAAAAAATTATTAAAAGTGGAGTTGAACAGAACATGGACCTGCAGTGATCACAGCCGATAATACTTTATGGCTGGCAGAAATGAGTGGCGTATATATAATGCCGAGTTTTGGGCCGTATCTCGACTTTTATGTCCGTAGTTGTCGCGGAGATTGTTACTGGGCAACTGGATCCGGCAAATTGACGTCAGATTTGCATCCAGATAATTCCGCCGTGTGTGGTCACGCTTATCGTTCATTCGATTTTATAACAACTTGGTTGGTATTACAAAGCCTTGTGGAAAAACCGTTTGAAAGTGGAGCCCCCAGGTGCTCTTAAACGCTTGTTTAAGGCGACAGCAGTGACATGAAATAAATGAACCAAATCCATTGGCCAACTCCTTTTATTTCCTTCGCTTTGAACACACCTTAACGGCCAAGATGTAAGCTATTGGCTGACATTACTTTGACATAATACCGGATAATACCGCGAAAAAGTTTCGGTGAAAGTCGGCGTAATAGAATTTTAGCTTAACGGCGCGACTTGGATATTTACAGGTTTTTAATACGGTAGCGATCCGGTATGAATTCGCTGACTGTGTCTGCACATTTAGGCTCTCATTCTTTGCTCACTGCTGTTAATAGAGCTAAATCTCTTTATTTCGCCACATACGGCAGCAAAAACACAATCAATAAAAACAAATTAACAGACATGTGGATAAAATATACGAAGTACACTGTACAACCTGCATGCGTTAACTTTCTAAACACATGCTTAACGTCTAAAGTCCTCTTTGTGTGTGTTTCATTGCTTGTACTGTATTGTTTGTTGCTTTTTACATTGCCATGATTTTGTATATGTGATCAGTGCTTTGAGCGTGGACGTAAAGCAAACGCCCAAGCCGTCTAACCACTGCAGTCGTTCATCGTAGAACTGTATTTTTCTCCACAGAGACTGCACGGTAGAGCTCTCCAATTAGCAGAATCCACGCTCGCTCTCTGCAGTCGTACACAAGTTCTAGGAGTAGCTCCAGCGCGGGAAAACGATACGACGCGACTAGTTATCTACGTGCGCTTGACAACAGCCGTCGACGGTCAAGTAGCCAGATTTGTCCACCGAAATATACTGCACAGAAGCAGACTAAATTTGACATCTTAACTTTGCTTAACGTTAGCCGAGACAGTTCACTGTAGTCCAACGGGGCATTAGTCCGAACAGCGCGAAGGTTAGGGATATGCGGTTAGGGTTGTGATTAGTGACAGGGTTAGGAAGAGTGATAAAATCGTTGGGACTCTGGCTTTGGCGAAGCTTGGCTATGGCGGTCCCTGGCTACAGCAGATCGGAACCTGACTAAATTCGGACTATAATGCCTCTTCAGACTAGCGACCATGCAGTCACCTGGCTCAACAGTACGAGCAATAGTCTTTCGTCTGAAAACTAATAATAATAATAATAATAATAATAATAATATCTCTGATCATCCCAGTAGTTTTTAACGTTTAGTTTAGTTTTTAACCCCCGGGATCTTTACTATTACTACCGGGGGTATAAAAAAATAATACATTTGTATAGCGCCATAGTGCCGTAACTTCAGAGGCGCTGTTGCAGCCAGTTTAATCTGTTGCACACACCTAGCGTGACAGTAAGCAAGTTGTATTGAACAGTTTCTTTCCGCTTTCGGCGAAGTAACCGAAAGCCGGAAAGTTTTCCGGATCGAACGATGGACAGCGTATGTAACCAGCTGTTAGAAGCAGTAAAATTACTGTTGTCTCGCTTTGGGTGATACGAGAGCGCTAATTTGAATCTTGAGTCCAAAATTAGCTAGCTGGGTGGATAAGCGACTTCGAGCAACAACACACTTATTTGGTTATATATGAATCTTCATTCGTCAAAGCAGACAGCAGGCAAATAACAGAAAAAATACAACACAATAGAAATGACTAATGACTAGAGCAGAAAGAGAAACATGAACACTTAAAATACATAACGTACTAGAAGCAGTCAGAGCCCGCACACCTTCGCCAAGGCAATGCTGTTCGCTAGGTGGCAGCACCATCCGGTTTTGCAGCGGTTTCTCTTATGTCCCATTGAAAGCAATAGTAACGAAAATTTCAAAGTAATCCAGAATCCAGGATTCCTTCCGGATCACCCCCAAAATTGAATCACTGGTAGTTTGTGCCATTCCCGACATACCCTCAAAATTTCAGAAAGATCTGTCTATAACTTTTTGAGTTATCTTGCTAACACACAGACAGACAGACAAGCAAACGAAGTCTGGCAAAAAACATTACCTCCTTGGCGGAGGTAAATATGACACACAAACACATACTGGCGTAAGCCAAACATAGACTACTGATTATGACTGCTAAAGTTGTCTTAGCTCATGTAACTTGTATTATGTAACTGTTTTAAACAGGCTATTGTTTTTTTTCGTATAATGTGATTGTAAATTTGCAGTCTGTCAAACTTTGAACTAAACGATGATGATGATGGTGAAGAAGAAGAAACAGTGAGTTCTGCGTAGCAGGACTTCTAACATACATGTACTGCACTCTGCTGGATATGCGTACCGGTAGGCCTATAAGCCTATATTAATTTAACGGGTGATGGATCATACAGAAAAAAACTTCCAGTCTTCTGTGCAATACAAAAAAACAAAATTCCGCAATTAAATCAATAAACTATTTAACTGGTGAAATCACTCAACTGTATATGCCTAATTGTAATAATTGGCTTGATTGGAACCGCTACTAAAATAGTACAGACATCAACGTTACCGAAGACGGGAAGTTTCGCGCTGTTTATGGGCACAGGGCATGCGCGGAACAGTTAGCCAGCTGTCCCGTGTGACAGCAGTCAATCACTGAACGCGCTCGACGGGAAATTAAAGACATCGGCTACAGCGTCAGTGACAAACGGCGTCCGGTGCAGTCTTGGCGTTTCCTGTGACTTCGACACCGTATAAAATGGTCAAACTAATTGCTTGCTGGTCTATTATTTACCATCCGGAAAAAGTCTTCAGCATTTTCGACGCAACTTTCGAAGTTTTATAACTGGCAAATTATAACGTCATCAAAAGGCCGTTTTACTGTATCCGGGGTGACAAAACCAATAACAATCTTCCGGATAATAATTATTGACAAATTCGAACACATTTTGTAAATCTTTGCTAGACTTGATAACGGTGTAGGCAAATATTGCAGAAATTCACGTAGCCGGTTGGACGAGCGCACGACGTACATGCGCTCCTCGTGCGCTCGTCAAGCCAGCCTCGTCGTGTAAACGGGTATTAGAAATTCTTGGCAGCAAGTATTTTTGAGTTTCCAATATATCCTAATTTTATTGCATTTTTTCAACAACTGTTCCGTATTCGCATGTCAGTAGTAAGTAGATGCCACCTATTTGAGATCGATATTTATGATCACGTCATGCTTCCCGTCGGTAAATCTTAGTGGTAAGTAAATTTTGAAGAATTATAAAAATTGTTTAAATTTGTTACAATTATTATAGGGAAATCTGTAGAGTCTTTTACTGGGCGCGATGCAGAAGCTGATTGTCGATAGCCGTCCATCCGGCTGTCGTTGGGTTGTGTACCGGCTTAATTAGGTTTAGGTTTAACCGTCGCTGTCTCGAAGAGCTGCAAGTTACGTGTATAAGCTCAAACCCAGTGAACCTACCTATCTACTAGCGGGCGTTCTTCTAGGATTTAGCTAGCGTTAGTAGTCTGTTGGCATTTGTTAGCTATGGTGGACGTGCGGCGGCGTATAGTGCTGGAAGTTGGTGCTTGCTTGCTTGGATGAGGCGTGGGTGACCGTCTCACGTTCAATTGATTTTTCCCCAGTTGATGTCGACGGCGCGGAGCTTTCTCGTGTTAGTAGTCAATCTCCAATTCAGCACGTGCCAGTTAGCTTGTCTGTCGTGCTGCATTAGCCGTCGCCTTGCCGAGTAGTTTTCTTTCAAATACCGACTGCAAATAGAATAGTACTTCCGACTTTTACGTTGAACACAATGCTGGTCAGGTACCACGCTCTTGGGAGCCATAATTATACTTGGGACCAAGTCGACAATCGCCGTACGGATAATTCACGTTTTAAATGGTCTGCCCAACCACATTTTGCAGGCAAAGTTTATCCTGGCATATAGAGAGTATCGTATAGTTTTATAATTAGTATCATGAGAACATCGTGGGATGCTGGACATTTGAACAGAACTATTGTCTTTGATTTTGCAGTCACGTCTTCAAGGCAAAGATTTTTCATGCAACATGAAATGTTTTAGCGTAATGCTATAATGAATTAATGATGCACAATGTCATGTATAGTGCACCTAATGCAGTGTGAACCTGTGGAGATAAGATCACATAGCAGTTGAGTCTATAGTGAAAAGACCACCTTCAAGCACTCGACGAGCGCGTCATGCGCTCGACCAGTGCCAGTGTTTGAATTGTTGAACCCCCCAACTGTTTTCTCAACCCCCTAACACACTGTCAAATTATGTTCTGGGGGGTCAGCTATATACTATAGCTATATCTTATACATAGGATTTGTATCACAATATTTGTCGGGTTCCAACCGTTTAAAAGTTCAACCCCCAGATAATTTTTCACAATTCAAACACTGACCAGTGCTCGGCAAGTTGGATCGTGCAAGATCAAGACAAAGACCTTATTTGTTTGTTTTTCAGCCGTCTAGACATCAAGACCTTGGTTTTGCGAACTAAATCGCCGGTCCACCAAATACGAAAATCGTTCAATAAATTCCAGGACTAAGGTTTTTATACAACGGCAGTAAATCGCACAATTCTGACACTTAGGCTCTATGTTATTTTTACTCCTCGCGCGCTACGTTCCTAACGTAGCGGAAAGGAGTATATGAGATCAGTGTAATATTGATGACCGACCGACGACCGACGACAGACCTCTGTTCCTAAAAGAGCCTGCCTGGAAGAACTTCAAACGGCCATATCTCCGTAACGGTGATAGATAGACACATGGTGACTATAGACCACCCATAGGAAGTCGACTCCTGGGAGTCGAATGGTCACATGACCGATGACGTCACGTGACCCCGAAAGGTCAAGGTTGTGACCCCGTTATCTTTGAGGCGCCATATCTCCGTAGCGGTGCCAGATAGACGCATGCGTTTAGGTATAACAAGACAAATGGCAACTAGCGTCATCGACCATTATTGGAAATTTTTTCCTCTCAATTGTTAAAATCGGGCAATATTTTATTAACTTCGGGGAGACAACTTCCAATAAGAATCTTGACGTCAGTTACTGTTAGTATAATATTAAACAGGTTTCAATTAGACGCCGGGTCTCTAATACAAGCCGAAAGGAACGAAAAAGCTTTTAGAGGAATACAAAAGAAAATGATGCGCGCGACGAGTACATTAGATTGGTCACAATTTAATAATCTTTCTTGTTCAACATGATCTCCCTGCAGTTTACTGCAATGTTTCCATTGTTCTACAAGTCGGCCTAAACCCTTAGCATTAAGTTTTTGGTTGGCATAGTGTAAAAATTTTCGGATGCATGCTGTTGAACGTCTTCGCTTCTTAAACTCAATATCGCTGCAAAAAACGGGAAAACTATTTAAATACTCTGGTCTATCTCCAGCCATTTCGTCGCAGTTCAGTGTTGAAATGTGCGCTGCATCCAAAAATTGTGAAAAATTCACTAAAAACCTCTTTTTGAGGGGTTCAAGGTCGTTCAAGGTCATCGATGTTGATAGACCTAACGTGCGTTATAAACCTCGTATAATAATAATAATACTAATAATAATAGTGGCCCTACCACTTCATAATAGTTTTGGTTTTCAACTGTCACTGTGTGCTTGCCGAGAAGAACAGTTTTGGAATTTATTGAACGACCCTCGTACACATGAACCTTCTTTAGGAGAATGTATTAAAACATATTTAGTTTACCCAAATTTACGAGGGTCGTTTCCCAGCTATATTTGTACTGTCTGACGCAAGTGAACACGCTGTGTTGACAACTGTGCACACTCTCATTCCCGAGCTACGGTACCAGAATGCATTGAGATTGGTCACGTGATCTGCTCTTCGGTTACGTAACACTAATCAAATTAGCCAGTTTTTTGTATACGTTAAAGTTACGTGTCAATTTGTGAAATTTCTGTAATTTCTGTCGGCGGCGAGGTCGCCCGAGGTTTTTCTACAGTGAGTCGCGTTTTAAACGCGGGTACAATTTCCCCAGAACATTTCACTGCCATTAAGTTTTATTAAGGTCCGGTACTTGCAAGTGTGTTCAGGAATTTCGAACGACCTGGAATGGATTTAAGCGGCGTTGTGTAACTTCGGTGTCCCTACTCACCGTCATTATTGTCAGTCACGTCTGTTTAGTACAGGCTCTTGTATTAAAATAAAAAAACTATACTGATGAAAGTTCCCTAAAGCAGGAATAATCCGTGTGTCAATTAAAAAGTCAACTCAAAGATCACCAGACGTCAAAAATGCACGAAAAACGTGACGTCCCATGGAATAAAACCAAACATCGGCGAAAAGACAATTAAAAGAAGAAGAAAAAACGAAAATCGATGCGTGTGGATGAGAAATTGTAGGAGGGAAAGATTCGAGAGTTGCGGACGAACGGTGACGAGAGGAGACTGGCACAATGGTGACGTCACGACGTACTACGCCAACAGCTGGTCGAGCGAGCGCTCGACAGAGCTGCTGCTGCCGCTGCGCCATTGCGTCATTGATCACGTGATCACACACGCACGCCTCAATGCTTCCAACCACTTTCTCTTCTACGCTTACACCACACCAGACAGACGCCTGTCGCTCTAGCACGTTGTGTCGCCAATCGCTTGCTGCTTGTTTGTCGTTCGCTCGACCAAGATTTTGCGCCAGCAGAATTGCTCTACGCGACTGCACTCGAAATGTAGGACCAGAAACTCCGGTCCGGCCCGAACTCATTAGTTATATCACGTCAAAAAACGAATTCAGCATGCATCGTAGTATATCGACCATTATGTTCGATAAAACAACTGAATCCGTATAGATATCACACTGCACGATACAGAAGTGGGAGTTTCAGAAATGGATAAAATACGCGTCTACCAAAGTAGTTTTCGTACTTATGCACTACTCAGTTAAAAACAGAACGAAAAAAAAACGAGAAAAAATAAAAAATTTTATAGCAGTGTTATTTCATTTCGACGTTTTATTTGTAGTTTTATTTCTACGCATTTACTTAGGCGTAAAGTTATTTTTTAAATTATAGTTACAGTTTTATTTCTACGTGTGTTAATTTGAACGTTATCTTTTACAATAAGTAATTGTGTAGTTTAGTTTGATATGGTTTTTCCTGCATGGACTAATAAACGATTACTGTAATCTCGGTGTAAGCAAAAGCGAAATGCCATCAGTTCGCCTACGCGCATAAAAAGCAAGCACAGACGCACATGTAGGCACTAAGCAAGTAAGACAATTTGTAAAATATGTTCGTAAAGATTTACAATTGTTATTTTAATTCTATTAACTGGTAGTTTTTAGTTACCTGTAAATTACAGTTAACTTAAACACCAGCGTTGTGAAGATGGATGTCGACCAGATGTCGACGTACGATGTTGCATGTAGATTTGCCGTATTTCGTCTTGCGACCGTCGCCCACCTACCAGCGTTTTGTCGGCCAGTCGGTAACGATGGTGTGCGAAGCAGGCGGCAGGCCTCGGCCTAGGATCAGCTGGATCAAAGTAAGCCGATTCTCTTCATCTCTAGATGCTGGCGTTCGATATGTCTAGTCCGTCACATCTGCATCCTTCGTGCGATGAATCGCCTTAGCACGCGCGTCCAGCTGGGAATCTGTCTGCTATAAATTACAACTACTAACTGCGCATAAAACTGCTGTATTACTGACGACTTTCATCATGCACAGCTATTTTTACACGGTGATCAATAAAAATATAGGCCTAGGCCTAACTTTTGTTGTTTTTTATTTAGAAAACAGCTTCGGCAAATTATAACTGGTTTTAAAAATGTGGTCACATATAAGCTTCGGAAGTCTGCCGCCGCAACATTTTGCAAAACTTGACCATGATGTATTTTTTCGTCATTTACTGTCCTCGAATATGTACGATAAAATAGAATCAAAATAAAACTTTTCCCGTCTCTGCAAGTCTGTGCCAACTTGCAAAACTTTGTACGGTTTTTGTATCGCCGGGATTCGCATGCACTGCGATAAAAATGCGGTGCTCGAGCAGGTATTTTACATTATTCTAATGTTGTAGGAAATTTAATGTAATTTAATTTTATTTTATTGCTGATGTACGAGTCGCATTAATGAGCAAGAAACGTATACTGTATTTATTCATAACACTTTACGCGCAACAGCACGTAGTGCTAAAAAAGCGCGTCTTAGACATCGTCTAGGCGTCCGTCCGTCTGTTTGTCTGTTTGTCTGTCAAATTACGGTATTGTGTCAAAACAACGCACGCTAGGATCACGAGATTTTCACTGTAGGCTGCCCAGAGGACTCTAGTTTATCGTGACAAAATTTCGTGCCTGCGGATGAGAGGATTCCCCTCAAACGAGGGCGTCAAAGAGAGGTACCCCCTCCAAAAAGACGTTATTTTGCCGCTATTGGCTTTTACAGGGTGAAAAACGATTGCAGGTAAGTACAGTTTTGCTGCATATCATAACACGCGGCGTCTGCCTACAATGGACTCTGTTCCATGCGCCCGCCTTATACAGGCTTTTTAGATTTGTCAACATCGATGACCTTGAACGACCTTGAACCTCCCAAAAAGAGGTTTTGTTGAATGTTTCGCAATTTTTGGCTACACTTCACGGTAAATTGCGACGAAATGGTTGAAAATAGGCAACCTGAGTATGTAATTTTTAGCTTTGAACGTAGATTTTTGCGGACCAAGTCCCGACTCCTTAGGTTCAAGGAGGCCTGCGCAGATTTGCGTTAAAGACGGCTACCCCTCCCTACCACCCTCCCTCTAAAAGTGATTATTTTACCACTGTTGGCTGGGGTAGCGTGAAAACCTGCGTATGTAATTTTAGATAGGCACAGACATGTTGCTTATTATAACAAGCAATTCAGTGGTGTCAACATCGATGACCTTAAATGATCCTGAACCTTCAAAATAGGTGATTTTAGTGTTTTTTTGCAAATTGTGGCTGCGGCGCATGCAGATTTCAAGAGTGAATTGCGACGAAATGGATGGAGATAGACCAAGACAACCTGCGAACAGGAACTGCTATAGGCTGTCGCGCGTCTCATTAGGTTTGCTTAAATTACTTGTCTCGATAAATACGAAATAATCCAACGACTTTTTAGTTGTCATGTTTGGATACCAGTGGCGATGTGACAGGGGAGGCACGGGGCAATTGTCCACTCTAAATTTTTGGCTGTTGGAAAATTGTTCGAAAATCGTCTGTTTGACAAAAACAATTTTTGCTCAGAAATGCAAAATTTGAAGCTGAACCCCCCTCACCCCTATTTCGGGAGAATTTAGAAGTAAACTTGAAATTTTGAGCACCCGTAATCTCCTCTGTTGGAAATTTGCAGCTATCTGTTTAAAAATTGCAACTTCCTGTTATGCCTGTTCTTTTTACCCCCCACGATGCAGCACAATTAAGCGAAGAAAACACTGGAATGGCGTGCCCGGATGGCAGTAGTAGACGCAAGTCAGTGAACGGTTATACGCATATGCAGGTGAACGGCGAGTTTCCGTCGACGACAAGAACTCTGCAGGAAGTAGGCAACTTGACGATTGTGCACTTGAACGAGCAGGACGCCGGTCTTTACGAGTGCATCGCTAGCAACTTGGTCGCCGACATCATCGCCACAGCTCTGCTTGTTGTACACAGTCGGTCGTCTCTTGATTCTTTGTTAATTAGCCTGTGACTTAGAATTATATCGTATTATGTGCTTTTCTGCTTAAGTTCCGCGCCAGTAAAGTTAATTGTTTATTGAATTATCATGTCATGTTGCCGTTCCGTCGTCGACCACGTTGGCGACCATGCGCTGCCAGAGCAATCTATCTTCTGAAGCCCTGATGAGCTCTGTTATACTCACTTTGTCTTTTCATGATTCGCACAAGCTGTCCGCATACTTCAGTCTCTGACGCCCTCTTGCTTTTTTCCCATTTGTCCTTCCCGTTACCAGCAAATTTTTTGGACCATGTCTTCTCAACATGTGCTCCAGGAAAGCAAGCTGCCGTCTCCGTATTTTTTCATTAATGTACGATGTTTATTGAATTACTGCGTAACTTTTAATTTTTTACACTATATTTTTTTATTTTATGACGTTTTACTTTATGAGCACTTTTGAACGCTTTTTTATGTTAAATAAATAGACCTAATGATTGTACTGCGTAGTATCTCATATCAAGTGCCATATAATTGTGCAGACTTTTGTACATTTGTAGGCATACATCATAAAGGCCTTCATAGTCTTATGCATCGTTCATTAGCTGCATGAATTCGCAATTTAGCACGTTGTGAGTGCATTTTGACGAGGTGACGTTAGAAAGCCTGCTACAGAGCACAGCGCAGGCGAAGCTCAGCTGGTCATCAAACCTACATTGTGGGCCATAAAACGTGCCACTTTACTTTTGTTCATATCTTCGCCATTTATTGACCAATTTTCAAAATTCTTTTACTGGCACACTCTGCAGAGAATTCGCAATACTGTGATTATTATTATTATTTATCCCACCGCACGGTAAATCTACACTACTTTGTGAAATGTAAATGTAAGCAAAAACTAATAATAATAACAAAAAAGATGAATGATTCGTATGACACTAGACTGTGTTATACCCACACAGTCTAGTGTCATACAAACAATTCACTGTAATGTTGGTCTGAAATGTTTTTTTTCAATTTTACCAAAATGTTTGTTTGTTATTATCGTTATGTATGCATATTTCATTGATATTTCACAAGGTAGTGTGGAGACGCATTTACGGTGTAGTAAGGTCTATAATAATCACATTATCGCAAATTGTCTGCAAAGTGTGCCAGTGAAAGAATTTTGAAAATCGGTCAATAATAGCGAAGATATGGACAAAAGTAAAATGGCACGTTTTTTGGCCCACCCTGTATAATTTGAATCAAACCCAAAACTCAACATCATTTGATTGATGACTGGTCTTTTTGGTGAGTTTTATTTATCAAGCAGAAATGTTTTTATGTAAAGCCTTTCACGCTGATTACGCTACTTCGTGCAATCGTGCGTCTTGTAATGCTAATGTATTTGCGGGCTGCGACTGTAACAGTAAATCGATTCGTTGCTCCGTTCAACCTTCGGGTGGAACCGCGTGATACGTGGGCCGCTGTGTCATGGCAACCTGCCTTCTCCGCCAGTCTGCTTCCAAATCACCAACGACACCACTACGTTCTCTGGTAGGCATATATACTGTGTCCCCAGGTAGTGCAGAAACAAACGTTGGGTGAGGTGGAAAACTGAACGGTCATTTGATGGCAAGTTGTGTCAGAAATATTTGTACCAAAAATTTTCAAAATCTGGTAGTTGGTTTTCAAGTTACAGTCGAAAATGTCGGGGATACTTTTTTGAGACAATGTGTACATCGTTGCTCGAGCTAAAAATTAATGCCATGCCTACAGAAATTTATTATTTTAACTTGTAATATACATGCTTATGGCACTTATGCATCGTGAAGTGAACGTGAACGAAACACTTATATCGTCGGCAGTTGAATTACGCTTCGTAATACCTCCGACAGTGTGCTATCACTGTCATGACTGACGATCGCTGCCTTTAGTTGGCGGCATTCTTGTTGCTATATAATTCAACATTTCAAGGTCGATAGGCCTATTAGCCATCGTGAGGGAAGCTTACGCAATAACGAGAAACTATAGAGATGATCGCAATTCATAATCATAGTGCGATAAGCCAGAATTATTTGTGGACTCACTACTAGATACCGCACTGCTGGAGTGGATAAGCGAGTACGCGGTGCGAGCTTATACCACTCCAAACAGTGCGGTGACGTAGGCCTACTTAAACCGCGTTTAGATCGCATACACTACATCATCGTTTGCTTTATGACGCACGACTGCACCCGAAAGTAGTGAAAACAATAACAGTAACAGTGCAAGCTCAGTGTGGTTTAAATTTGTAGATACAGGTGTAGCTCACGTTTCAATGCATCGTACATAGCGTAGCCCTGCAGCCGACCAAATTTATCGCTGGCGTGCGTGTGTGCTGAGGTACAAGAGACAGGGTGGACTGAACGCGTATTGGCAGACGATGAGCGTACATAAGGTCGGCGTGGACATGGCCGCAGTGACCGTACATAACCTGCGTCCAGACACGACCTACAGGTTTCGTGTCATGTGGCGCAGTCAGAACAGTAGCGACAACAACGAGCCAACGGAGGCACATTTCAGTGACGTCGTCATCGCTCGCACTACCGGTACGCCGCACCGTACTACTGCACATGGTGGCTCGTAACAACGAAACAAACGTGCTCTACGTATCAGACAGTTTTGGAAACGATTTCCGTGAATCATAGATAGCCTCGAGTAACAATGAAGGACGGTTGTGCTAAACACTGTTAAATGCTATAGCTCTTCACAGGAAACCCATCTCAGAGCTACGGAGCGTCAGTGCGTCACCCGCCGTATGGGATCACACAGTGTTATCTGCCACCCGATACAGGTGAACGCGCCCCACTTTAATTCTAGCCAGATAGGCCGGTACTCTATTTACCAACCCCGGAAGGATGGAAGGCTGAGTTGACCTAGGCGGCTGTTACATACCGAAATGGTTTATCTGCCCGCAGGCAGTAGCCCAAGTACTATTGACCCGGCTCGGCCTAGAGTAACTACGTTGATCGAATAAAACGCGTTACCGCTACGCCACGCTATCAACGACAAAAACCCCCACGACAAACCCCCATGACAAAACCCTTGTCGTGCGGGGTCGTAGTTGTAGTTGTAGTCGTAGTAGTACCGGTAGTAAAAATGTTAAAATTATTTTACTTGGCGGAGATATTCACACACCAGCGCCTTCTCGTTACAACAATTCACAAGCCTTTGTAAGGTGATATAGCTCATGATCTTAACTGTAAACAATTGGTCAACTTTAGCAGGTTCATCGCGAGAAAAATGTGTTTTTGCACATTTAATGCGGCTAAGATACGACAGTGACTTAATAAATCATCAGCGTCTTATTTTTGCAACACTGTATTCTGTGCAAACTATGCAAAGTGTCGTGTTGACAGAGCTGACGACGTGGAAGAACACTGGAGTCGACTATATGGACACATCGAACGCAGTCGGTGAGTTGACGTTTTATCATTATAGGGACATTATAGCATTTTCCTATAAATTATAAACCATTTTTGTTTATATAGGCCTAATTAACAATGAATAAATCATTTCCTGCACGGTTAACTATATGCGGCTTAATTAGCCATTTACAGACTATTAATTCAAGTCATTACGCATGGTCATTAAATGTACACTGCTATGCGCGCTAAAAGAGACGATTACAGGAGATCTTCGGGCCAAAAATGTATGCCGGTATCGTGTCTGTCATAATAAATTTACAAACATTTATAATAAGTGTGTTTTTTTTCTGTTTTGGGCTTTGTCAGTATTCTTACTTCTATTTTTCACTTGTAGCATTTCATATCCATTGAGCCCGACTTACTTTGTATTATAGCCTTAACTTTTGACTTGTTATTGCTACAGGTTGCATTGGCTATGTATTTTCACTAATCGTAAACGTTATGCGTACAGCCAGTCACCATCACATCTTTTAAACTACATTTTAAAAATATTTTTGTTTGTTAGGCTTTTCCTTTTTGCCTTTAAGTCGAGTAGAGTAGTCTGCATACATGTAGACGTTCCTCCGAAGCTGTATATCCTAAACCTATCGCTAATCTTAACTCTAACCCTCGACCCCTAAGTCGCCGCCATTGCGCCATAACCGCCGTCGCAGAAAATTTTTTTCGGTTAGCCGCCGCCGCCGAAGAAGTTTATGGCTAAACCGGCTTAACCGATATAAGATTTTACGCGTAACCGCCGGAAAAAAATTCGGCTAGTCGATTTTTGTCATATTGAAGTAACGTGAACTAGTCGTTCAGCTGCTTCCGTGCATTGCAGTAACGTTGTTTGATGTTGACCACTATCTGAATTCAAATATCTCAGAGGAGTTAGATAAAACAATCGTTAGGACACTGGCAAATTCAGGATTAGTCATTTCACATTCTGAGTTAAGTCGCTCAAGTGTAGCTTAGTTAGGAATAAGCTCGTCATCAGGGCCTGTCGAGTGCACTGTTGCAGTACACTACTACGGCACTATACTACAGCATTACCGAATTTGTATCAAATGGCAAACGCTCGTCCATTGGGCCGGAAAAACAGAATCGAGTGTTGGTCATATATGAAAACTTTAAGATGGTTACAATGGACTGTGATTACGTAGTGCCTATGGCTGAGTCCTATAATAAACCTTCTGTGTAGGAGAATCGTGTGTTTTATCTATGCGCGTAATGCTTTGGCTTCTCGATCTACAAAGAACGGACATTTCTTTAGTCTTGCAATTTTTTTATAACTCTGTTCATGCGTTAACTTAATTTTATTTCACGTGATTTTAAAGACAAATCTCTTCGACGACTAGCTGCACAGCGGAAGCTCTCTATAGCGTGCTTTTGTTTGTTAGTTAAACTGCATTGAGGAAAAGAAAAGTGTAACATTTAAAATGTGAGATAGTCTTACGTATAGCACCAATACAGTTAAACCTTAAAGTCACCAGTCCTAATGGCTAACTAGCCTACAAGTTGTAACAACGATGTGTGTGTGGAATTGGGAGTTTTTTGAGTTGGTGCTTCATTCACATTTAGACTCTTCGTGTGTGGTGGCATTGAATCTAAACTAAATACAATACAATACAATACAATGAAAAATTTGCACTCAAAAACTGACAAACACACTGTCAGTTTAATCTAGCACATAAACTAAAAAGAACTGAATTGTTTAAAAGAAAAATGAAATGAGAGATAC